>ERZ1292633.293-Hain-H41-02um-R1-293-length-63468-cov-7_pt1 | contig 17130 bp, 10 predicted proteins | sample MGYA00564406_ERZ1292633 | MGnify/ENA primary metagenome ERZ1292633 (study PRJEB36523, sample SAMEA6512639) | groundwater metagenome | collected 2019-01-08 | study: AquaDiva: Metagenomics assemblies of 32 groundwater samples | reverse complement strand
ACCCCCCCCCCCCCTCCCGCGCGAAATGGAGTACTTTCAAGGCGGATGGAGCGACCTGAATTGCGTTCCACTTACTCTTCCTGGACCCATCGCCATGACGATGCGTTCATTGGCGGACTTTTGATGGTCAAGCGATGGAGGGACGATTTGCATAGAGAGACAGAGAAGGGAGAGCCAGAGAGACATATATTGAGGGCCAAGGAAGGACAGGGGGGGGAAAAAAATAACTCTCTCTGCATTAGCAGACGACTTGTTGTTTCCGCCGCTCGTTTAGCGGTTGAAGGATCTTCGCGATGAAGCTCGAATCAATCTTCGTACCTTCAAGAACGAGCGTGGCGAGGTTCAGGTTGCGCGTGACGAGCAGCAGCAAGTCCTTTCCACCGTCCTTGGATATCAGGTTGCCAGACAAATCCAGGTGCGTGATGGAAGGATGGGTTAACAGACAGTGCTGAACGAGTTCGCGGAGGCCAGTATTCTTGATACCGTTGTGGGCGAGGTTGAGCCACCTGAGTTTGTAGAGGCGATGCAACACCGGCACCAGGGTTAGCACACCATGGTCGCCGATGAGTAGATACGAGAAGTCGACACGTGTGATGGAGCTGAAGTTGTCGGTGTTGAGCCTCGCCGAGTCAGGCGCGGCGATAACGACCGCTGTTTGGTCGCAACGCTGTGCTCTCGAAATCGTGGTTGCTGGATGTCCCGAGGATGTATCCGCCGCTTGTTTGTCAGAAGAGGGGGCGGCGGCCGTCGAGTCTGCCGCAAGCCATCGAAGTACCCCTGAGTTGGGCTTGACGCGGGCTTGAAGACACGCTGCGATGTACTCGCTCCGTAGCGGTGTTGTGCGAGATCGCAGCGCTAGTTGGTTAGCGGCGACGTCTGGGTCGCTCAGGAACGCGATCACTTCGGCGTGAACCGCGTACAAGAAGGCTCGGATGGCGTCGTTGTTGGCCCCCGTCGCGGGATTGTGCGCGGCGTCACCACGTTCGCCGCTTTGCGAGAGAGGAACATCCCCACTCGTCACCTGCGCCCCATTGTGCGGTGGAGGCGGAGCCGCAGTCGGCGGCGTCGCTTTGTCGTACTCCCGCATGAACACGGTCATTAAGGCACGCCAGATGAAGGCCATGCCGTGCCCCGCGAAGGCATCGAGATAGGCCGCGTCCACCTTGTCCATGGTGACGACGGTGGCGGGTGGGTGGTGGTGGATGCTGGGAGAATTTGGCCCCGAAAATGTTTGCGGTGGGGTAAACATGCGAGGCGGCTCCGACGCTGGGTCGCGTCGTTGAATTGCGGCCCCTAACGACAAAGGAGTTGGCGCGCTGGCGTCCGCCGTCTTGCTCAGCGTCGGTGGCGTCTGAATGAGTGGCGCGGACGCGATGCTTTCTTGCCGGCGTCCCCGTCGGCCAACAGCAATGACTTCTGCCTCGATGACCTCGGCCGACCCACCCAAGCTCACCCCCGCGGTGATCGACATGTTCCGGCGGAACACACCACCGCCCCCGGACGCCCCGGGCTTCGACGAGCCACCAGCCGTTCCACTGCTGGCGTTGAACACAACAGACGAATTGAGCGAAGGTGGGGGTGCGCCTCCCAGATGCGCCTTCAGGACGTCGAACCACCGACAAATATCACGGTGCTGTGCCGCGATGACCCCTAGCGCGTCGCTCGTCGCGTCTTGTGATCGGCGCAAATTGTTTTCCAATTTGATGACAGCAGCGTTAAGGTCTGCTTTCTCGGCCGTCAGCTGCTGCACCTTGAGTCGCAAGTGGGCGACAAAATCGGCATCGTCACGGTTGGCCTCGGTTTCCACAAATCGTTTACTGAGAACAGAAATGTCATAGGCTTCGTCCGCGGGTACAAAAATGGACGAGGCACGCCGACGAGAGGGGGGCGGGCGATCTCCGCCAGCGATAGCGGCCTGTTGGTGATCCGAGCGGCCCCCCTTGTCGTCGGCAAAGGTGACGTCCGGCGTTTCTCTATCCACTGCCCCTAAGCTCCGATTGAAGCTGCTACTATTTTCGCGCAAAATCGATGCGCTGTTGGCGGCGAAGGCGGCTCCGCTGGCTGACAGAAAATTTGCGTTCACGGCGGCGGCCGAGCCTGAGTGGTGCGATGAGTTTGCCTTGCGTCGTCGTGGCGACGAACCGGCAACGGCGCCATCAGACCGGTCGCTATGGCTGAGCTGCTGCTGCGACATTTGCGGCGAGACAATGAACTCGTACTCGGGTACGAAAGTCCTCACGGTGTCGTGAAAAAGGTCGAGCATTTTTTGAATTGGCTGGGTGAATGTGGCGGCCAGCACGAGGATGCCTTCGGTGTACGCCGCGAAAAGGTCCCGGAGGAGGCGGTTCACGCGCTCCAAGGCCACGGCATTTTCGAAGGCGAGTCGCTTCCAGTCGACGCCAACGTCGCTGGCGCTGCTCCCCGTCGTCGTCCCACCACCTCCTCCGCCGCTTTTCCCGCTGGCGGCGGTGGGTGGGTGGGCGGTTATCAATGGTGAGCTCGCGCCTCCTCGTGGATCTCCGGCGGCTGACGTGACTCCGTCGCCAAGTGGGATCCAGGCGCTGGCCGGAGACGTTGGCTTCGATCGCGGCTTGAGGAGCAGCGGCGGGTCGTCGGCGGGCACGGACACGGTGGGCCGCTGGGACGTGCGCTGGGACGCCAGTAGGGACGTCGCAGGCTGCGGGGGGGATCCCAGCGGCCTCGCACCAAAGCTGTTGTTTGCCGACGCCGACGCCGTGCTTGGTGCGGCGAAGAGCGAACAGTACAGATCCTTCACGGCGTCGCGGAAGGGCACGCTGCTCGAAAGGAACTCATCCACGGCGGTGCCCGATAGTGGCATCATGGCCGCCGCGGAGGGTGGACCTAAGGCCGACGACGGAGAGCCGGGCGATTTGCTCCGCAGCGATTCACTGCGGCTGAGGGAAATGGGAGGCGCGTCGTCCCTTGCCGACCTCGCGCTGCTTGGAGGCGGTGGCGAAGGGCCGCTGACAACGTTCGCGTTGCTTCGTTGAGGACCCCCGATTGGTGGTTGGTTTGACATGTGGGGCGGCGCGGAGAATGGTCCGCCCGAAGATGCCCCCGGCCCCTGCTGCATCAAGAACGTCGTGTACTCCGTCACGAGGGTGTGTTGCAAGCGCTGCAATGATTCGCTCGGGGATGGGGCTGGAGGTGTCGCAGCGGACATGTCGCCGCGGCGGCCGCTCATTGTTGGGGTGATGATATGCTCTTTTGAGCTCTTCCCCAGCCCTCCACCCCATTCACACAACTGTCACAGAAGAGGTGATCCGCAGGACGAAGGATTTGCTGAGTACCTGGGAGTTTCGGTGTCACACGCGGAAGGAGGAATCCAGGGTCCCGACGACACCAAAAAGCGCGCGGGGTGACACCCACCGCAATATTGTGTGCGACAAAGTGCAATAATGTTTTATAACGAGGAGGGGAAGACGGCCACCTCGCTAGTTGTCCTCTTCGTCGTCCGCATTCGTCCGTCCAGCGTTGCTCACTTTGGAGCCCCCACCCTTCTTCTTTTTGCGGCTGCTGGTTATTTCTTCCTCGTCGCCCTCGGGCTCGACAGCTTTCGGAACCGCGGCCGGCTTCGCCGCCGGCTTTGCGGCCGGCTTCGCGGCCGGCGGAGTGGCCTTCCCCTTTCCGCCTCTGCGACCTCCCTTTCCCTCGTCGTCGCTGTCCGCGCCGCGAAGTGCCGCCAACTCTTCTTCAAGCGTCCGGGGTGGCGCTCCCGCACCACCGCGCGCGGACGGCCCGGTTTCGTGATCGTCGTCGCCGGCTTTGCCTCCCTTTTTGGGTTTCGGTTTCGCCGACCCGGCGTCGGTCGCTTTTGGCGGCGCGGCTGCACCGCCGCCGGCTGTGGGTGCGGTCGCCGGCGGCGCCGCTGCGCACAGTAGCAGGATGAGGTCCTCCGCCGGCGCAGGGCTAGTGAGCGGCCTGTCATTGACGTTGGATTGCAGCGCCTTCGACTTCTTCAGCACCGCCACCGCTTCTGCGTCAATGACGATCTTGACCGACAACGGCCCTCGCTCCAAAATAGCGTACGAAAAGTGAGGCAGCGTCGTCGACAAAGTGGCGGCGATTTCATCGCTAGCCTTGACGCCCCCGTCGTCGGCGGCATCTCGGAGCTGCACGTCCGCCCTCCGAGTGTCCCAAACAACGTCCACGTCTTCTTCGTCTCGGATGGCCTTCAGCGCGCGAACGAATGTTTCCTCCGGCGTCATTCCCGCCGAGTGCTTAAAGCGAGCATTTTTTAGCTCTCGCTCGGCAATCTCCGCCGAAATTCGTTCCGGCCGCTGAGTGGGTTTCGGAGGACGCACAAATGTCTTGGCTGCCACTTGCGACGAAAGAGCTTCGAGACCTTGAAGTGTGATGTGGGTCGTCGCCGCTCGGTCTTCTTGAGATTGCAGCATCTCACCATTCTCAAGGATCGCCAAGAACACGCGCTCGATCGGCGTGTCCTCGCCGAACGCCTTGGCGATGTCTTGCGGCTTCGCCACTTCGGACTTCGCGGCGTTGCAAAACACCGTAGGGACAATGAGCAAATCGTCGAAGTCGATGCCATGGTGACTCGACGCGGCCGACGACGATGCACCCCCCTTCTTCCCACCACCGCCTCCCGATGGGACGGTCACCGTCGCGCTGGCGGCAGCAGCTGCCTTCGCCGCTGCCATTGCGACCGTCGCCTTCTCCCGCTGCACCTGAATCTCAAACCGCTCGCCCAGCTTCTTGAGGCGGATGATGGCCACGTTTTTATCCTTCAGCTTCTGCTTCGCGACGCCGGTGCGCATGACAATGTTAAAAACAGGGGAAACCCAGGCGATAAAAGTAAAGTGTGTGCTGTCGATGGTTGCCCTGTCGAGAGACGATTCTTCTCTTCACGGGTCAGTTTAGTGATACGTTCATCAGGGGCGAAAGTGAGATCAAGTTCACAGAGTCGATTTGCCACCACGTTGCGCGGCCATGTCGAAAAGTCGTCGACGCTGCTTGGCCGGAGCATCTAGCAAGCCTTCCACGTCGCGCAGCGACGACGCATCCCCGTGCACGGCTTCGAATTCTCGCCAGGCCAACACCACTGGTTTGGCCGCCTCTCTGGAAAATCGTCGACGTAACGCATCGGCCGAAACGCGGTACACCTTACGTGCTGCCGCGACGGGGTCTTCAAGCCCACCATGCTGCACCTCGAACTGGGCGTAGAGGTGGAGCACGTCCAAGAGCCGATCGCACGACACGGCGACTGGCGGCGGCGCCATCGCTTGAGCCCCATCGGTTCCCTCGCCGCTGCTGCCAATCGCCGCGGCAGACGCGTCCCGGATAGCTCCCTCGAGCGCGTCCGTGAGCAACGAGTCGAACAATTTTCGCGCCCCACTGGGATCACGCGCTCGTAGGAAAATAGCGATTCGCCTCACCCAGAGCGCATCTCGATTCCGGACAACGCTTGAAGCATCTCGCCGAGCGATGGCCTCCTGGAAGACGGCCTCGATGCGGTCCTCCACGCGACGTTGTTGGTCGCCGCCATCGCTGTGCCACATCGACGCTTCGAAATCCATGAACTCGATCCAGGCATTGCCATCCGTGGACAAGGGACAGTCGGGCGCCAGCATGCGAAAAAAGATGGACCGGACGGCGTCCGCGGGGTCTTGCCGGTCAGGGAACTCGGTCGCAAGCAACCCTGCTTCGAGAAAGGCTTTCTCCAGGTCAATGTAGCGACGGAAGAGGCGTCGAAGGCCTTCGTAGGCCGATGCGGATGAAGCCTCGGGGGTGGCGAGCACCGCCGGGGTCGGGTTGCTCTTGTTGGCAGCAGCGGCCATCTTACTTTGCTCCATCAAATACGCGATGCCGCGATCCATGGCGTCTCGATAGCGATGAGAGCTTCCCGCGCGTATTTCGAGCTCGGCAAGCTGAATGAACACTGTGAAAGCGGTCTTCGCGGTCACCTGCAGTTCCAGTATCGTGTCAATCGCCCGGTTGAGAACGTCGATGGCCGCAGGCAAGCCCACCAGACCGTCGTCGTCGCCGTTGTCGTCCGTTTGACCACTTTTGGTGTTCGTTTGAATGAGATGGAGCGCATACGAAATCCACAGTCGCGTCAGTGCCTCCCATGAGGGGTGCGTTCCCGAGGCGGGCGACCAGGAGAAACACGCCGCTTCGTAGACGACCGCGACCTTCTGCGGGCTGGCCCGGCGCTCTTGCTCCAGCTGCAGCAAGGCCACCCAGGTGTCGATGAGTCCTGGATTGAGATCCAGCGCTTGCTGATGCGCGCGACGGCGGCGATCGTACATGTCGCGCAGAAAATGATCAAACGAGCTTTCCGTTCGGGTCAGGTCGTCTTTCATGGCTAACACGAGCGAGGTTCGACTTTCCACCATCGATGTCACGTCAGGCGTCGACGTGGACATCGAGGCGGCGATGCTCAATGCCTCGGACGCTAGTGCGAGCTCCGCGGCGGCGGCATCATCGCGGCCCGCCGCCGGTTGGTGGTGCAGAATGCGCGCCAACGCCGTATGAACATCGCAAATCGCGATCATTTGGAGACCGTTGGCACGGGGTAGCACTGTCAGTGCCGTTCGGAAGGCAGCTTCCGCTTGATCCGGACATCCCAAGATGTCATGCTCCACCGCCGCGAACAGCGACCACGACGCGAACTCTCCCGGATGCGTTTCCAAGAGCGCCTTCAGCGCGTCGCGGATCGATTCGGCGTCGCCATGGTCGCATTCGAAATGAACGAACAACCGGAGCACATGAAACGGCGGCCGATGCCGCAACCACTCTCGGAAGAGGGTACGGCACGCGGATAGGTTCCGAATGGTCAATTCCAGCGCAAGAAAACGCAACCACACGGACTCCTCCGCGGGCAGGGTCGCCACCGCCCTCACCATGACATTCCGCGCATGGTTGACCGCGCCGATGCCGCACTCAAAATCGCAATATTGACACCAAAGAGAAGGCGACGCGCTGTGAAACTGCGCGGCGCGCTCAAAAACACTGCGAACTCTTCGCACGTCACCCTGCAAAATTTCCCACCCAGCGTAGCGACTCCAGTTTGCGAGAACCGACGTGTCCCTCCGGATCAGCAGTTCGAACTCTTTGCGCTTGCTTCCTCGGTAAGCCTCAAGCTCCGCCACGGTCGAGAGCAGCAACTCAGGCCGGTCCGGTCCCGTGGCGTACTCTCGCCTGTGCAAGTCAAACGACTCGAAGATGAGTTGATCCGCCGTGAGCTGATGATCCGCCGCCGCTTTATTTATGGTGATCGTGCCGGCGGCGGTACGACGCTTGGCTCGGAGGGCAGCCGCCGCTGGGTTGCGAGGATCCATCGCGGCGGGTTTTCGAGACTGCGTGTCGTTTCGAGAGGAGGAGGAGTGGGCCATCGGGAACAAGAAAAGAGAAAGGGAAGTAAAGCTGTGCTAAAAGCTCCAACAACAACAAAACCACTTCGCGCGTGTAAATTGATGACGAACACCGTACACGGAATTTCGCCATCAGATTTTAGAAAAAGCCCCCCTCCCCTCTCTCTCCTTGAAACAAGGCGTTAGATAGATCTATGGATCGTTTACTCCCTCCGCTTCCCCCTCATCGGGGAGTGGCGCTAGTCGCGGGAGCCACTCCGAGAAAGGCGCGGTAGGCCACGGTGTAGTCACGCGAGAGAGTCACAATTTCGGTGGCTGCTGAGATATTGCCTGAGCCTTGGTGTTGGCTTTGAGAGGCGATGATCGATTCAGCGGTGACGAGTAGCCGATCTAGTACCGTCACAGGGACCGCGGCGGTGGGTGAGAATGACACTGGCGGTTGATTCCCCCCAGCTGTCGTCGGGCGTGGTGCTCGGGCCCCCGGTGGCCCTCGACGGCAGTGCGCGACGCCAACGTGAAGTGCTTTCGTCAGCGCGGCCGTCGTACGGAACGGCGCCACGATGAGAATGGCGATCAAACTGCCAGGGTCCACGGCGGCCAAGTCGTCATCGAGTGCGCTAAGGGACTGCGCGGTGCTAGGCAGGCTGTCCGAGTGGCTGTCGGCCCAGGCTTGCTGCACTGCGTCGTGCAGGAACTGGTAGTTATTCTCGCGACACGACGTGCGTTTCGTGGCGCATCGAAACGCACTCCATTCTTCCTCCGTGCCGCCGTGTTCGATCAGGTCCTTCTCCTGCGTGCGAAGAATGACGGAGGGATTGTACTCCCAAAGCGTGGCCAGGCGCAGGGCGTCCACCCAACGTCGCAGCACGAGGAGATCATTGATGGTCTGTTCGAACCCTTGCCGTTCACTGGTCTGGGAAAAATCGGCCGTTGAGACGGTCGCCTTTGAGAGCGTGCGTCCATCGGGTCCGACGGTCGACCGACGCGAGACGAAGGCCGTCGTGACCATGGGAAGATTGAAGTCGTCCGGCCATGCCACGCGGTCGACCCGGGTGGACAAGGCTAAGATGCACTCGCAGCGCAGCAGTTCCAACCGGCGGAGCAACACCGGAAGATGAGATCGCGATAAGGGTTCGAGCGCCGCGAAGTCCATGCGGCGATGGAAGATGGCGGTGGTGCCTTCGCGCATGAACGCCCCGGAGCTAGCTGCGGCACCGAGGGATCCGTTGGCCGTCAAATCCATGGTGCCTGTTCGAGGAAAGGCGGCCATGGACGACGTCGGTCCCGTGAGGCCAACCCCTCCTCCCGGCATCACCGCGAAATCAGGAAACACGCCGGCAACGGTGGCTGGGTGCTCCGGTGCCGCTGGGCCTTCGGGGATTTGTTGAACGGCAGCCACGGCGAGCGTCATCAAACGCAGGGCGTGGGGCATGGTCTCCCCCGTCGAAGAGCGGCCGGACCGCAACGCCGAGGCGAGGTCGTACACGACGCGGGCGGCCGTGCCAAAGGCACCGTGCCGACTCAGCAGCTTGTAGAGGACGATGCCGCTGTCCACGCGACGACGCTCCCCGTTGCTTCGGTCAAATGTGGTACTTGTCGTCGTTGACGGTCGCAACACTTGGCGGTACAACTCAGCACCGACGCAGTGAAGAAATGCCGCATTCGCGTAGGGGAAGCGGGTGAGTTCCCGGGCGAGGACGCCACCATCGCAGAGCAGCGCAAGTTTGACGATGCTTTCCAGTAGCGGTGGAAAGAGGTGAGCGGCCTGTTCGGGGGCGTCGCTGACCCCCGACCCACTTTCCTCCCTCACGGCGCCAGGGGAGTTGGCGATCCGGAAGACCTCCCCGACGGAACACAATGCCGCCGATACTTCGCGCCGTTCGATCGCCACCAGGGTCGCATGGACGGCGACGTGCAGTGACAGCTGTGCGAGTGCCAGTGTGACTTCGGAGTCCCGATCGCGGGATGCCAGACCCGATGGCTGCGTCGGCTCTGTCTCGTCGTCGTCACCGCGAATGGCTTGCACCAATGAGGTCAGTGCGAAGGCAAATCGCGACACAGTATCCGCATCCACGAGCGCCGTGCGACCTTCGTTGCCGAGAACGAGGCGCAGCAATCCGGTGTGGTACAAGAAGGTCGCCTGGAGCGCCAAGGGCAGAGACGGAGCTGCGATTTGGTCCTCCAGTGTCAAGGATTCTCCGTCCGCTGCGTTTCCCCCGAACAGCGTATGCGCCACGAGACGCATGGCGAAACATTTGGGAACCTTCGCGGCCTTCGCGGCCGTCATGAGCCTACCGAGGTGTCCGGTGACCATCGTGGAGTTGTACTGCAATATCGCCGTGAGCTTCGCCGGCGGGCAGCGCTTGATCACGCACTGGATGATCTCGCAGTGGTAACCGACCACGGGACAAAGATCGACCCACACTCGGCGGAGGATGCCGAGCACCCGCGCCTTCACGTCCACGTCCGACACCGTGTTCAAGGTGGACTCCATGGCGTGGAGAGCCGTTTCGGCACACGCGACCATTTCGAGACCGCCATCGATGACGCTGGAGGTCGTCGCATTCGGCGTGGTCGTTGGAGGGGCGAGGACGGCAGGAATCAACGCCAATTCGGGTAGCTCGCCGCACTTGAGGGCGACCGCGGCCTGCACGGACCACGGTCCGAGAGCGGCTAGGACTTGAAATGCACCCCCGATGCTTCGATACGCGCGATCGAGCATCTCAGATACAATCGGGGCCGCGGCGACCTGCTCTCGACTGCTCACGGCTAGCCACGCCGCGTGCGCAGCCACCACATGGACCATACGCAGCGCGCAGCTTTGTAACGCGCGGGTGACCAGGAACGCGCTTGTGCGGCCGTCACTAGGCGCCATCGTCACTGTCAGGAGCTGATGGTGTTGGGAGCTCGCCGCCGTATGCGGTCGCACGTGGATGACCTGCTGCAACGCGTGGACGATGTCTTGAATAGATACGGCCGCTCCTGTGGTTTGTGAGACCGGCTGCTGCTGGGAGGCAAGCACCAACGCGGTCACGGCGACGGATTTCATGACGGATTGTGGTCGAACCAGCGCCGTTAAGACGAGATCGGATGCCAGTCGTTCCCGATGCCACAGGTGAAGCGCTCGGCAGCCCAGAAGCGATACGTTGAGCAACGCCACGGCGGCGTCCGCACCACCATCGGGGGGGGAACCCCAACGATGATGATCAGCCGCGGTCGTCCGCTCCGCCGAGTCGTACACTTCCACGAAAGTGCACACGTTGAGGTACGGTGGCGGCTGCGGCGGAAGCAAATCTTCTTCTTCTTCTTCAGGATGGTGTGGGGCTGAATGGTCGGGCAGCTGGCAAAAGGGAGAGCACGCTGACATATGCGCGAGGGCGAGATGCTCCATCCTTGATGCGCTCGCATTGGTCCGCATGGCGAGAAGGTCACCCTCGCATGCGAGGAAGATGAACTCAGGGAGAGCCGGCGGCGACGAGCGTCGTGGCGCTGAACCATTCGTCACGTCAAAGATTATGTCCACCGATGCTGGGGACGTGGGCTGCACGATCCAGTGGCGAAGGGAGGAGCCATCGTCGTCGTCGTCGACGACGAGCGGATGGTCCATGGAGAGTCCCTTCGTCGACGCGGGGAAGGTCGCGACGGATAAGAAGCGTGCGGCAGCGGCGTCCGTCGCTTTGCTTGACGATGCCTCCGGGTGCTGTGGCGACCAGACGACACAGGCTTGGCGGGGGTGCGTCATATCGCAGCTGCGGAACAGAGCATCCGATGAGGGTGCCGCGATCGATACCTTAACGGATACAGACCCATCGCGATCGAACTGCAGGATCGTGAATCGCGGTAGGGGCGGTGCCGCACCCGCGCCATTGCCGTCAGTATGGACCGCCGTGTGGTTGTCCACCAGAAGGGCAAGTTCCCCAGAACCAGATTGGCCGCAAAACGCCGCTGTTGACGCATCCCATAAGTGGCGAAGGGTCGTGTGGTATCGATCGGCGGCTTCAGAGAGTGGTGCGCCAAACGGCGTCTTCACTTCCTCGCGGAGAAAAAGGTGTATCAGACCGCAGGACACGTTCCCAGAACTGCTGTCATTGACGACCACCGCTAAGCGAGGTGTCTCTTCTCGGCTTTCAGTTAAGCCACCACTGGCCCTCGCGACGGCGGCGATGCTTCGCGACGCATGGTCGCGGGTCAAACTGAATGATGCCCCGATCGCGGTGAACTCCACTGAGGATGCCGGTTTGAACGCGACGCGAACCATGGCCAGGTGACTGTTGGTGGCCAGGACGACACAAACGGTTCCTGCGGTGACGACGCACGGCGTTGCAGGGATGAGAAATCGCGCATTGAAAGGCGAGGGAGCAGCGCCTTTCGCCCCTACCCCCACGAGCAAGTTCCGGGGGTCGTACACGGCGGAGCCACCGAGGGAAATGGTGGGAACACCTCCACCTCCTCCAGTCGCACCCAGCGGCGGCTGCGACATCATGGAGCTTCGATTGTCAATCTGAATGCAAATCGCAACGACGAGCGGAGACGCCATCGGCGACGTCAGGCGACGCAGCAGGAGTGACGCCAGCAGCGCGACCCGAATCGATCCCGCCGCTGCGCCCCGCGGCTCCGTTGACCGAGTGAGGTCGGCAGCGAAAGGCAATGCTGAGAGAGAGGCGACTTGCGCGACGACGTCCGGGGCAGTATCAAACTGGACGTGGCAAGCGGAACTGGCACCCGGTACAAGCAACACTAAGCTGATTCGATCATTCGAGACACGTCCGCCGGGCGCGCTCGCAGCATCGCGTCCAGCCGTCCACAGCAGCATTATGTCGGACGGCCCGCCTGCTGCTGGCAACGCCAAACGGCCATGGTCACTGCACGGAAAGGCAGACAACGGAAACGGATGCATTGGGGCTGCGACAGGCTCGGCGACGGGGACCCGGAGTGCCGTGACGTGACCTACCTCGCGTTCATCGTAAAACGTCGTGGCCAACATGATGTACGTTAAAAACCGGAGGAAGTTCGATGAGGGCGCTATTGGTTGGTACGATGACCAAAATGTTTTCGTTGTATGCGGTGTATGGGAGTCGTCGGGTGCGCCGGGCACCCGAATCAGCACCAGGGCCCGTCAATCTCACTGCTACGAGGAACAAAAAGGGGAATGGGGCAACTGGAGAGGGGGAAGAATGAGAGAGAGAGAGAGGCGAATCGTTGATCGCCTTCGTAGAACAACAGAGCAACGCAATGGACACCTGGCGCCATGCGTAAATGAACGCGACACTAGTTGAAAAATGCCGCAGAGCAATAGGAGGAAAAAAAATAATGTGACGCGATACTGGAAGGTGTTCGGTAGAGGAAAAAAACCGCCAACCGAGCGAGGGAATCTGCCGTTACTTTCTTCTTTCTGCTTCCGCTGCAAAAAGAAACAACAACAGATGACTCGATGAGCGACGATAAACGCGCGAAAGTGCTTATCTCTCGTTCGTTCCGTTCGAAATGTGCGCATCGTTTGAGGTGTGCAGTAGATTCCCTCCTTTCACCATAGCGTGAGCTCGGTTTGATGCGAAATGTTCCGTTGTTTGAGCCAAGTCGCTGGACACTCGAGGAACACCAATCCCTCTTTGATCGTGAGATTGCAGGTGGAGGTGATGTTGCGACCGCAGGCGCTTCGGATGGGCAAGCCGTCGTGTTTGAGATCGGTGGTGACCCGCCCTCGATTAATTGTTCTGCCCGCCATAAAGGCTCCCGCGATGAGCCGCGTGGTGCCGTTGAAGTAAACTGGCGCGGGAGTCGTCGTTGTCGTCGTGGTCGGCGCTGTGGACGAGGTGGTGGTGGTCGTCGTCGTCGTCCTCGTCGTTGTCGTTGTCACACCAGGCCTTGTCGTGATACCCAAGCGCGTTGTGGTCGTCGTGACACCGAATCGCGTCGTGGTTGTCGTTGCCCTCGTCGTCGTGAGCAACGGTGTCGTCGACCTCGGAGGGGGCGTGGTGGTCGACGACACTCTGACGAGCGGCAAGAACTCTCCGCGACACATCCATCTCTCCGACACGTTGTATCCCGGCATGGCGATTGGCACAACACAGCAACAGTTCTCCGTGAACGTGCCAAAAGAGTCGTACCCGTTGAGCACCGTATCCTGACTCCTGTCGAGCAGCGAACTCCCTTCCACGAACTGACGCCGATCCGCCTTCGTCGTGGCAAACAGAGTCAGCGCCAAGGCGACGATTAGTAGCGGAGCAGAGATGTAGGAGAAGTAGAAGAGGACTTTGGACTTTGTCCCGCCCTCCAAATCACGAGCGGCTTCCTCCTCGGCTGATATGGGATACGCTTCTTTGAAGGTCTTCTCGAGCTGCTTCTCGAAGCCTCGCGCTTTATCGTCCACATCGGAGGGTATTTCCGGCTGCGACATGAGCTGCTGCTTGAACTTGGTCATTTCGGTGGCGCGGTGATCCTCCCACTCCAGTCGGCGCTTGTTGTTGCGGATCTTTTCTCGCTTTTTTCGCGCTTTGTAGCGCTGCCAGAAGTCGGGTAGGCTCCGGACCGTTGCCAGCACGCCGACCACCGTCGGCAGTACAATGTTCACCGCGATGATGACGATGGCGACGATCGGCGTGCCCACCTTTTCCGGAGCCCTCCAGAGCGCCACCGTGTATCCCGCGTTAATCACGTCGCACGCGCCGAGCACGACGGCGAAGGCGGTATCGTACTTGTTCGCAAAAGGCCGGAATGCGCTCAGTAAAATGGTCATGACAAAATGCACGGCTAAGTTGCACACGCTCGACAGGTTTGAGTATGGGGCGACGACTACGTTGCTGATAACGATGAGGATCTTGTAGACGAGATCGATCAGAATGAAGTAGCGGAAGGTGAACTTATAGTCTTGGTACAGCGAGGCTGCTTTGAGTGGGACGGACTCCATGGCGTCTTCCCAGGCCTCGTCGGGGTCGTAAGGCTTCGGCGGACCGGATGGCTTCTTTTTCGGCACCGGGCTGTCTGGTTTCGCCTTGAGCGCAAGGTCGTCGTCATCGTCGTCCATAGTGAGACCGACGGACGGCGTTGTCAGCAGCGGATTCGACAAAGCATCATCCGCGACGCCCCCCGGCGGCGGCGGCGGTCGCACGAGCTTGACGATGCGATTCGTGCAGTCCCCAATGACCACGAAGAAAAGTCGAGTGATGACCAAGACGAACACGACCAGCACGATGGCGCCCGCGATCACAAATAGAATGAAGCCCTTGTCATCGCACGGCACGGCGGGATGCTTGAGAAGACGGAATGAGGTGAACGGGGGGCATAGTTCATCGACCGAATAAGGACAAACATCCTTGTCAAAATCACACGCATCGCAGAAGAAGCTTGAGTCGGTAGTCCAAGAGTCCTCCGGTCGTTCTCGAAACGGATTGAACTTGGTGCCCGCGGCACAAGAATACGTCGTGCAAAGAAACATATTCGCGCAGTTTGTCACGACAGGGATGAAGGCGCACTGCAGGGCGAATAGGGCGATACCCAGGAGCGCGGAGTCCATAAGATCCTTGACTCGATTCCGAATGCGTGCGAACGTGCCCGCCACGACGGAGCTCGTGCCCGAGAACATCACTTGCTGCAAGCCGCTGAACGCGCCGCACACGACTACAATCATGCCCGGCACGTAGAACTGCGCGGGCATAGGCACGCTCCAGGTGTTGTACCTCCAGATGACCACCCCACCGGCACCCAGCGATAAGATCACAAAAATGACCTTGAGCGGTCGCTTTGCGTTGCTCAAGTAGGCTCGGAGCGCGGCGAACGCAGCACACGCGCCGATAAAGACGGCGCGGGTGATTCCGGTGAAGCCACAGCTCACGGCGCCGCCCATGATAGCTACGACTGGCAGCAAGAAGTCCAAGATGCGCAAAAACTTTGCGTTGTGCGCTTGCCGGCCTACCTTACTCAGTATCGGCCAAGCCAGCATCACGCCCCCCGTGATGATGAACTCTCTAGTCAGCGCGGCGGGTGCGATCTCTTCTGGGACGATGCCCGAAGCGACTTTGGACAGCAGCGCGGCGAGCAGCATCACGAATCCCATGCCGCCTGTCGCGATCATGACGACGGCCGACATGGTGAAGAAGACGAGCGCCGTGATCACCATCAAGAACAGCGGCAAACCGATGGCCACGACGATGAATAGGATGCGCTGATCGATTTCGGGGAGGTCCGGAATGAGTCTCAGGATGAAGGAAGGGTCGAAGTTGAAGAGGTTCGTGAAGTTGAGCATGCTGAGGATCTCCTTCGGGTAGGGTATGGACAAGTCGCCCAGCAAGCCCATAAACTGGACGTGCGACGTCAGCAGCTTGAGCGACGCGAACACTCCCATGTTGACTGGTGTGTGGCGGTACTAATGGAAAAAAAAAAACAAAGAAAAGGAAATCACGGAAAGGGCAAAAAAAGCTGATGTTCACAACTGGGGTGACATTCAAAACAACACAGTTGGACAACAACGACCTCCTTTCACAAAAAAAAAGGCAAGTGAGAAATCAAGGGAAGGGAAGGTGCTCGGGGGTAACGTACCGTGCAGACCACAACAGCCGCATGGAGGAGGTTTCACTATTGACTCTTTGCCGTCCCGGATGCGACGAGAAAGCTCGGGGCCATGGCATATTGATTCGATGCCTCACCGGGTGCGGTGACCACCACGCTCCCGGATACCGATGACGAAGAGCAGCCCGTGGCGATCACCTGCGCTGACTTCTCGGGGGTGGCTCCAGTGGGTGCTGACGGAGCAGTCGTCAAGTGAGTGTAGATCACAATGCCACTTAAGGCCAGCAGCAGACCGACCATTTGCTTCGTGGTGGTGGGTTCCCCGAGGATGACGAACCCATAAAACAGGATGCCGATCGTCTTCGTGTGCCCAATCACGCCGTACGTTATCGCCGACGTTTTGCCAATAATCGCGTAGCATGACACGTTAACCCCAAAAGCAAAGGCACCCGAGAGCAGCAGCAGCGCCACAAGGCCAGCGGTAAAATGCGTGGTGGCCAATGACGCATAATCATCCGTGGCCAGAGAAAAAAGAAAAGAAAACGCCGCGGAGAATGGCTGCTCAAAATGCAGCAGCTGCAGCGACTGCACCTCGTGCTCCGTTTGAATGGACTTGTTTAGCACCTGATAGGCGGCCGTGGATATCGCCCCGAGGAGGCCGCACGCGAGGCCTAGCCATGAGAAATTCACCTGACTCACCGTGGACAAACTCACACCGGTGACGAGTGTCACAAGAGACGCATAGACGGCCGCCGGGTAGACTCGCCGCTTCCAAGCGTACTCCAGCACGCACATCAAAATGATGTTGGAAAATTTCAGCAGCTGGTACGTGCCCACGCTGTTGTGTACCAAAGATAGATTGACGAACGCCACGGAACACATTTGCGCGAATCCGAGCAGCGCGTAGTTGGTCCAAGGAATGCGCTTCTCCTGAAACCAGCCCAAATTTTTCACGACCACGACGAAGGACCAAGTGCACCAGAAGTGAAAGCACATCAGCAGTGTCGGTAACTTAAATCCCGCAAGGTATATTTGCTTGTTCAACGCCACGATGCCGACGACGCTGAAGATGTTGACGGCTAGTAAGAGCAGCACGTCCAGGCGCACCCAGGACCCGAGCGCGGGTGGCGGAGTCGGGGGAGAGGTCGCTGGTCCCATCGCTGGAACGCTACCCAGTCTGTGATTAACCCACCAAGTTCACGTCAACCGAATAATGGATGCCGGTGGTGGAGGTCGCAAACACACCGGTACATAACACGCTGTGACCGCTTCG
>ERZ1292633.2906-Hain-H41-02um-R1-2906-length-17130-cov-5_pt1 | contig 17130 bp, 18 predicted proteins | sample MGYA00564406_ERZ1292633 | MGnify/ENA primary metagenome ERZ1292633 (study PRJEB36523, sample SAMEA6512639) | groundwater metagenome | collected 2019-01-08 | study: AquaDiva: Metagenomics assemblies of 32 groundwater samples | reverse complement strand
CACCATGACGGGGAATGCAACAACTGAGCCAGAACTGACGCGGGATGAATTTCTCATGATCCGCGATTTCATTCATGAGAAGTGCGGCATTTATTTTCCTGAAAACAAGATGTATCTCGTGACTAATCGTCTGTGTCGGCGTATGGCCGAACTTGGCATCAAGAGTTATCGCGATTACTTCTATCAAGTCAAATATGATGCCTCGCTGGTTGAGTTCAATCAGCTCATGAACCTGATTACGACGAACGAGACGAGCTTTTTTCGTAATGAGCCGCAACTGCTCTCTTTTTCAGACGAGGTACTGCCTCTTCTGATCCAGCAAAAACAGGCGGAGAAGGGAATCAAGACCATTCGCATCTGGTCGGCCGGATGTTCAACGGGTGAAGAGCCCTACACGCTGGCCGTCATCATCCTCGAGCGGCTCAAATCGCTGGTGGGTTGGAATGTGGAGATAATCGCGAACGACATCTCGGAGCAGGTTCTCCAGAAGGCGCGGCAGGGAGAATATAACGGTATTACTCTCCGCAACTTAAAACCCGATCTGCTCAATAAGTACTTCACGAAGCACGGTGACAATTACCGCGTGAATAACGACATCCGCGCTCTGGTGAAATTTTCGCATCTGAATCTGAACGATCCGGTCAAGGTGACTATGAACGCAAACTTTGACACCGTCTTCTGCCGAAATGTGATGATCTATTTTTCGGACGAAGTCAAAGTTGCCCTCGTGCGCAATTTCTATAATGCACTTCGCCCGGGAGGGTATTTTTATATAGGTCACTCAGAAACATTGCACGGCGTATCGAAGGCGTTCAAACTGGTCTATTTCAAGAACGCGCTGGTCTACCATAAGGAAGCAGTCGGCACTGCGGCTACGTCGGCAACATCGGGCGTGATGACGCCCGTTCGTTCCGCGGTAAGCACTGGGGTGACCCTGACGAATGCCGGCAATAGCACTGCCCGAGCGCTCGATTTGCTGTCAAAGTTAAAGCCGGTAGCGGTAAAGAAGTAAGTTTGCATTGGAGATAAGGATAGAGTTATGTCACACACAATACTCGTTGTAGATGACTCGCCGACAGTCGTGAAGTTCGTGTCGTTCTCGCTGAAAAACAGCGGGTTCAACGTGGTCACGGCCTGTGACGGTATGGATGCGATCGAAAAGATTTCATCTCTCAGGGACAACGTGGACATGGTCATCACCGACCTGAATATGCCAAATCTGGATGGCTACAGCCTCATCGCCACCTTGCGTCAGAATGACCGGCACCGCAATACGCCGATTATCATTTTGTCGTCGGAGGACGGAGAAGGCGATCGCCAGCGCGGCATGATGGCGGGAGCGACGTCGTATCTGGTAAAACCGTTCAAATCGACGACGCTTCTTGGTGAAGTTAGCAAAATACTGAAATAATGTTGAGGGGAAAGAAGGAGGCACCGTGGCTGACCTGAAAATTCTTGCAGTAGACGACAGTCCGACGATGCGGCGCATTATCATCAACACGCTAAAGCGCGCGGGTTTCGAGAATGTCATTGAAGCCAACGATGGCAAGGACGCTCTTGCCAAGTTGAAAGTGGAACAAATCAATTTTGTCATCACCGACTGGAATATGCCGGAGATGGATGGGCTGACATTTGTGACTACTCTGCGCAGTACGCCGGAGTATGCCAAGATGCCCATACTGATGGTGACGACGCGCTCGGTCAAGGACGATATCCTTGAGGCGCTCAAGGCTGGAGTGAACAATTACATTGTCAAACCGTTCACGCCGGAAACGCTCAAGGAAAAAATCGACCAGGTCCTGGCTGGCTAACCCCGATACGGATATCAAGGAGGAGTGAGATGACCCCAGCATCGCCGATGCCCACCAAACTGCAAGAGGAAATTGTCGGTCTCGCCGAGTCGATTAACCACATCGTCGAGAATTTCAAGAAACTCCATAATCCGTTGTTAGAATCGACGGAGTTTGTGCCGAAGGCTACCGAACAGCTTGACAAGATTAGTCAGCAGACCGAGCAGGCCGCCCACAAGATGTTAGATCGCATCGAAAAAATAACTATGCGGGAAGAGGATGTGATCAATGGGCTGACAAAGATAGCCGCTCTTGCCGATGGCGCCCATGCCAGCGAGCTGAAGGCCCAGCTTGAATCACTCACCGACATGGCCGGTCAGAATCGGGATGATGCCTACCAAATAATGGATGCGCTCCAGTTTCAGGACATAACCGCCCAGCAAATGAATCATGCCGCCGCTCTTCTCGAAGAGATCGAGGCCAAATTGCGAATGATCACCGGCATTTTGCAGGGTGAGAAGAGCAGTGAATCCGAGCCGAGCGGAATGCCGGCAAAAAAGGAACGCGCCTACGATCCGCATGCCGAGTTTGTTGACAAACAGGCCCATCAGAAGGACATCGATTCGCTCTTCGCGACGAAAAAATAGACACAGGAAAGTGTACACCATGGTAAACAACACCGATGCTGAAATAGATGACATGAAGGAGATCATTGAGGATTTCCTTGTGGAAGCTGATGAGCTCGTTCAGTCGCTTGATGCCAATTTCGTGAAACTCGAAGCCGCTCCAAACGATCTGGCATTATTGAATGAAATTTTCCGCGCCGCGCATACCGTCAAGGGAACTTCCAGCTTTCTGGGATTTGAGCAGGTCACCGAACTTACTCACAAGATGGAGGATGTCCTTAACAAGCTTCGCAAAGGCGAGCTGGTCGTAACGCCCGTGGTTATGGATGTGCTTCTTGAGTCGCTCGACCTTCTCAAAGTGTTGCTTACCATTGTCCGCGAGCATAAAGGCGAGATGTTGGACCTGACTGCCATTCTCGCCAAGCTGGTTGATATTTATGAAGGCAAGCAGGAACTGAGCGTCGCGCCTGTTCAGGTCACGGCAAAAGAGTCTGGCATTCCAGCCGCTGAAGCCGCCGGTACGAATGCATCCGACGGTGACCCTGACAGCATAGAGTCTGTCGCTACTCAATCCGCTCAAAAAACTGCAATTAAATCTCCCACTGCCGCGACTCCGAAGAAAAGCGCCGATTCAACCATTCGCGTCGACGTTGAGAGACTTGACCAGTTGATGAATATGATGGGCGAGCTTGTGCTCGGTCGAAACAGTCTCCTGCAAAATGTAAATAAGCTTGCCGCTGAGCACGACGGGGATTACCACTTGGAATCTTTGAATCAAGCCTGCAAATCGGTGAATTTCATTACCACCGAATTGCAGATGGCTGTTATGAAGATGCGTATGCAACCGGTCGGCAAAGTGTTTGGCCGATTCCCGCGACTGGTTCGCGACCTCTCCCGTGATAGTGGCAAACAGATTGATCTCATCATCGAGGGAGAAGCGACCGAACTCGATAAGTCGGTCATCGAAGAAATTGGCGATCCGCTCGTCCACATTATCCGCAATTCCTGCGATCATGGCATTGAAATGCCCGACGCCCGTATCGAAAAAGGAAAACCAGCGCAGGGGACAGTTCGATTGACCGCATGCCAGGAAGGCTCAAACATTATTATCCGTCTTCAGGACGACGGCAAAGGACTCGATATTGCCGCTATTCGCGCCAAGGCAGTGGAGCGGGGATTGGCCTCGCAGGCCGACGTCGACCGGATGGCCGATCGCGAAGTGTTCAGCTACATCTTTGAAGCCGGATTTTCCACCGCCAAAGTCATCACCGACGTCTCCGGAAGGGGCGTTGGCATGGATGTTGTACGCACTAATATCGAAAAATTGAATGGTCAGATTGAATTGGAATCGCAGGTCAATGTTGGCACGACGATAACCATCAAATTGCCGTTGACCCTCGCAATTCTCCAGGGGCTTCTCACCGAGTGTGACAACGAAGTCTACATTCTGCCGCTCAGTTCGGTATACGAAACAGTGCGAACTGAACAATCTTTGATTCATTACGTCAATCAACGTCCTGTCCTGCGTCTTCGGGACGAAGTTATTCCGATCGTGAACCTAAATGAAATCATTCGCAAGAATAAGGCGGGATTTGTCCTTACCGAAAAGCCGTATATCGTAGTGGTGGGGCTGGCTGAGCAAAAGCTGGGGATTATCATCGATCGATTCCTCGGTCAGGAAGAGGTCGTCATAAAATCACTCGGAACGTACTTCGGATCTACTGAAGGAGTGGCAGGCGCTACGATTCTCGGCGACGGCCGTATTCGATTGATTGTTGACCTTATCGGGTTGTTCGCTATCGCGCGTAAACTGGCTTAGGATGCAACAATGGCAATAGCACCGACGACACCTCAGCAGGTAACTGTGCTGATTGTGGACGACTCCGCATTCATGCGCAAAGCGCTCCAGATGATGCTGGAGTCAGATCCAAATATTAAAGTCATTGGACAAGCGCGTGACGGCGAAGAAGGGGTCGAAAAAGTTCGACGCCTCAAGCCCGATTTGGTCACCATGGATATCGAAATGCCTCGCATGGACGGCCTTACCGCGCTCAAGGAAATCATGGCCCACAATCCGACGCCGGTGATGATGATTTCATCGCTTACCTCGGAAGGGGCCAAAGCGACCCTTGATGCGCTGGAGTTGGGGGCAGTTGATTTCATACCCAAAGAAATGTCGTATGTCTCCCTCAACATCGTTAAGATCAAAGAGGAACTCCTCGCTAAGATTAAAGATATCGTCAAGCGCAAAAGCCTTCTTATGGCGAAATACCGTCTGAAAAACAAAATCGGTATGGTGCGCACCGCCACCCCCACTGCGACGCCGGGCGTAATTACTCCCACTCCTGTCATTCGAAAAAGATCGCATCAGATCAATCTGGTAGCCATTGGCTCATCGACCGGCGGCCCGCCCGCGCTTCAGTCGGTGATAACAAAATTGCCCCGAAATTTTCCGGTAGGGATAGTGGTGGCGCAACATATGCCTCCGAAGTTCACGGCCTCGCTGGCCGAACGCCTGAACGGCCTGTCGCAACTACAGGTGAAAGAGGCTGTCGATGGCGACCGCGTTGAGGCTGGAGTGGTGCTCATTGCTCCGGGAGGGAAGCATATTCTTGTTCGGAAGCATGGGGCGATAGCTCATGCCGTCATCACCGACGAGCCTAAAGCCGCCCTCTATCACCCCTGTGTCGATGTCATGATGAACTCCGTCGCAGAACATTATAATTCATCAGGGATGGGAGTTATTCTGACCGGCATGGGAAACAATGGGATGATTGGTTCCCGCCTCCTGAAGTCCAAGGGGGGGATTGTCATCGCCCAAAACGAGGAGACCTGTATCGTCTATGGCATGCCGCGGGCGGTCATTGAGGCCCAGCTTGCCGATCATATCGCCCCCATCGAGTCGGTGGCGGCTGAAATCACCAGCTATTTCTGAACACAAAGTTTTTGTTGAAGATTTTTCCCATATTGGCATAAATAACCCACCTACATGAAAAACTTGCTCATGGATGACAGCAAGACCAAGCGGGAGCAGGAGGCTCCCGAATCAACCGACGAACTGAGCCGTTTTGCGGAGCAGTACCGGTCGTTTAATCGTGTCATCAATTCTCTCCAACGAAAGTATCTCGAATTAAAGGACGAATACTCCACCCAAAACGTCCTCCTTGCCGATGCCAACCGTCGCCTCCTCGAGTTTTCCGAGCGCAGTCTTGCCGCGACAGAGTTTTTGGACGGTGTTCTTGGGTCCCTTTCGGCGGGCGTCATAGCCGTCGATACCGAAGGACATATCACCCACATCAACCCCTTTGCCTGTCAATTATTGGGCGTGGATCGCCCAGCGGTGCGGGGGAAGCATTATCGGCAGGCGTTCGGGTGGATTGAAGGAGCCGGTTCGGCTTCACAGAGCGTAGCCACGGGACGGACGGTACAGGGAGTCGAACGAACCTGCCCACTTTCGGATGGGCGCACCGCGGTTCTCTCAGTATCAACCTGTCTCCTGACCGACAAGCGCGGTGATTGTGTGGGAGCAGTCGAGGTCTTTCACGACGTCTCCGGTATCAAGATTATGGAGGCGGAAGTTACCCGTCTTACCACGCTTGCCACTCTCGGCGAAATGGCCGCAACTGTGGCGCATCAGGTGCGAACCCCGCTGGCCGGAATCGGAGGCTTTGCCCAACTGCTTGAAAGGGATATGCCCGAGACTGATCCCCGTCGCAAGCTGATAGGTAAAATCATTCGGGGCGTTGATAATCTGAATAATACCGTTACATCACTGCTGAATTATTCGCGGGTCGAAAAGCTCAATCTTGAAGAAGTCGACGCGGTTCGATTTGTCACGGCTTGTATTGACCAGTTCCGCCATGACTATGGTGATCGGCTGAATGGCGCTGAGATAGAGGTCGTCACATCCCCCCAGAACGAATTACCTCTAAAGGTGGATCGGATGCTTCTTCGCGAAGTATTCTTCAATCTCTTTCTCAATTCCATAGAGGCGGCCGATGGGTCAGCGATTGTCTACGCCGAGATTCGTCGTCTGAACAGGGACGAGATCAAGGCCCTCGGAGGGCAATCGCCTTTGGCATTGCAGGATTCGGTCATCGAAATAACCCTGATGGATAGCGGCCCCGGTATTCCCGAGGAACACAGAGAAAAGATATTTACTCCCTTTTATACAACCAAACAGAGTGGCAATGGCCTTGGCCTGGCAGTGGCATGGAAGATCGTCAGGGCACATGGCGGCGACGTCCTCGCCGAGAATGCCGAGGCCGGAGGCGCAGTGTTTCGCATCCTCTTGCCAGCAATGACCACGCAAACCGAGATGGAGTCCCCGTTATGAAGTATTCAGTGTTGATAGTCGATGATGATCAGCTCGTCAATGAGATGATTACCGAAACAGTCCGCCGCGCTGGCTATGCCTGCGCCTCGGTCTTTTCCGCCGAGGATGCCGTGGTGGCGTTGCAGACGCAGTCGTTTGACATTGTCCTCTCAGATTTGAAGATGAAGGGGATGGATGGCGTCGCCCTTCTTAACAACATCAAGAGGTCCAGCCCGGAAACGGTCGTCGTCATTATGACGGCCTTCGGAACGGTCGAAACAGCGGTCAAGGCTATCAAACTTGGCGCACATGATTTTCTCCTCAAGCCGGTCTCACCTGAGACCCTTGAGCACATGTTGACTCGTATCACCGAAATGCTGGGGTTGCGAGCTGAGAACAGCCAACTCAAGAAAGATATAGCTTCGCGCTACCAGAATATTATCGGCAAGAGCCGGATTATGAAGGAAGTGTTCGAGCTGATCGAATCGGTCGCTAATGCCCGCTCGACGGTGATGATAACCGGCCCATCGGGTACTGGTAAGGAAATGGTCGCACGCGCCATTCACCAAAGTTCTTCACGAAGGAATGGCCCCTTCATCAAGCTCAATTGCGCCGCTCTGCCGGAGACACTGGTCGAGGCCGAGTTGTTCGGCTACGAGAAGGGAGCGTTCACCGACGCCAAGAAAACCAACCGAGGACGGTTCGAACTGGCCGATAACGGCACATTGCTTCTCGATGAAATCTCCGAGATGCCGCTAAATTTACAATCCAAACTTCTACGTGTGATTCAGGAAAGAGAGTTCGAGCGGATTGGTTCGAGCCAGACGATTTCGGTTGATGTGCGACTTATCGCGACCTCCAATCGTAATCTCAAGGAGTTTATTGCCGCTGGAAGATTCCGCGAAGACCTCTTTTTCCGTTTGAATGTGATTCCGATACATCTGCCATCTCTTGAAGAGCGCAAGGAGGATATTCCTCTCCTTGTCGAACATTTCATTGCCAAATACAATAAGGAAAACAGCAAGAAGGTGGCCGGCGTCGAAGAAGAAGTCATGTCACTCTTTATGGGCTACCACTGGCCCGGAAATATCCGTGAATTGGAGAATCTCATCGAACGGGCGGTAGTAACCTCCAGAAGTGAATATCTGACCGACGACGATTTCCCAGCTGAACTATCTCTTGGACGGGCTGGCGATGGTGTTGCCGATTTGAAGATTCCTATGAAACTTGAAGATGGCAGTCGCTATCTGATTCTGAAAACCCTTGAGAAATTCAAGGGGAACAAGACCAAGGCCGCCGACGCCCTTGGCATCACAACGCGCACTATCCGCAACAAACTGGCCGAATACCGCGTCCAGGAGCAATAGGCCGCGCCGATCCGACTCGGTGCCGCGAGACTTTTTCTGTGTCTTCGTAGGTCGGCGTTCCGATCCCCCGCTCAGGCGGGGAAAGAAACCCGACACTTTCGTTATATCAGCCGATACTGGGGACAATCCCAACCCGCTGTTTCAAACGTAACCAAACCCCTTTAGTCTCAGTCTTTTCTGCCGATACTTATCACAGTGACAGCCGGGCAGGAGTCCGCCGTTCATAATTAAACAATTGATTCGTCAATGGAAGACGACTGAACCCACTATGGATTTTGCTACAATCATAGGCATCGCAATGGCGGTTTCAGCCATTGGCGGAGCATATTATCTTGAAGGTGGAACTGTCGGTTCCATATTTCTATTTGCTCCCATGATGATTGTATTCGGCGGTACGATTGGCGCTACTGTTGTCACAACCTCAATGCAGACAGTCCGCAGAGTCCCCGATTTTCTTCGTTTGGCTTTTTTCGCTCATGAATATGACGCCTACGCCACAATCGACACGATAGTTCGCCTCGCTGAAAAAGCCCGCAAGGAAGGAATTCTTGGTCTCGAATCCAATCTGAAAACTACGACTGACCCATTTCTCCGCAAGGGACTTCAACTGGTCATTGACGGTTCCGAAATCAACGACCTCAAGGAAATACTCGAGACCGAGATTGCCAATTCGGAAAGCCGCCACCGCCGGGGGATCATCTTTTTCCAAAAAGCCGGTGGCTTTGCCCCGACTATGGGAATTTTGGGAACTGTTCTTGGCCTAATTAACACACTCAGCAATACTTCCGACGCCGCTTTGATGGCTCAGGCCATCGCAGGGGCATTCATTGCCACCCTGTGGGGTGTGGGCGTCGCCAACCTGTTTTTTCTTCCAATAGCTGACAAGCTTCGCCTTCGCCACGACGACGAGGTCGCCCACCGCGAATTAATTCTCGAGGGGATCATGGCTATCCAGTCTGGTGATAATCCGCGCAATATTCGCATGCGACTATTGTCTTTCGTCCACCCCTCCATGCACCGTGCCTCCGACAGGCGCGCCTAGGCGGGTGATTTATGCGCCGCCGCAAACTTCATGATATCGAGCATGAGAATCTCGATCGCTGGTTGCTGACCTACTCCGACCTCATCACCCTTCTGCTTGCATTTTTCATTGCTATGTATGCCATGTCGCGCATCGACGCCAAGCGATTCGGTAAGATGGCCGATGCCCTTCAGGGAATTCTCAGGGGCGGGGAAAGTGTGTTGAAATTCGACGACCAACCCGAAGAGTTTTCTCAAGGGCACGGCGTCCTTCATATCGGCGACCTGAAAATGCTCAAACAGCAAATCGACGATCGTTTTAAAACTGTCCCCGGGGGAACCGAAATGGTTCACACCGAGCTGACCGAACGCGGTCTGGTGGTGCATATCCTTGAGTCGGCGCTTTTCAGCGGTGGTTCGGCAGAACTCGAGCCGCGAGCGATGAGCGTTCTCGACATGATTTACGATAAGATTCAGGGATTCCCCAACCATGTGCGAATCGAAGGGCACACCGACGATTTGCCGATCAAGTCTACGGTTTATCCGAGCAACTGGGAACTGTCGACCGCCCGCGCGACATCGGTGGTACGCTATTTCATCGCCAACCACTCAGCGCCGCCAACCAAGATCTCGGCGTTGGGTTATGGTGAATTTCGCCCGATCAAACCGAACACCTCCATCGAGAGTCGCGCCTCTAACCGCCGCGTTGATGTCGTCGTGCTGACGTTAGAACTCTCCGCCAAAGAACCCTCGGCCGAACTGTACACGCCACCGCTGGCAGGGCAATAACTTCCCGAACTAGTCGGAATTCCTTTCCGTGAAACCCGATTATCGTATCGGAGTCGGAATCGCACAGTTCTTCTATCTCGTTGATAATCAACGACAAATCCCTCCTTTCACATTCTTGGCACGGCCCATGCTTATCCACTCGCAGACTTGGAGTCTATCTATATGGCAAATACGATATCGAAATTTCTGTTTGATCGCGTCGGCATCCCAAAGATGCAGACCTATCTCGACCTTGGAGGTCTGAGGCAGAAGCTTATTGGCGGTAATATCGCCAATGTAGCAACTCCGGGCTTTGAAAGCGCCGACATTAATTTCGAAAAGGAATTTAGCCGACTGACGGGCAAGTCCAATCGACTTGAAGGGATGGTCACACATCCTTCGCACATCCCCACCGGCAACAGTGCCAAGCGTCCGCCAAAGGTGGAAACAGTGGATGTCAAAGATGGGGAATTGAATTCGGTCAATATGGATCAGCAGATCGCCGGAATGGCGCAAAATGAAATTACCTATACCGTTGGAGCGCAACTCCTGAAACAGCGACTCGATGGTCTTAGGAAAGTGATTACCTCGAAGTAGAGGAATAGAATATGGCAGGATTCCTTAAATCAATAGATGTCAGCGCCCAGGGACTAACCATCCAGCGTCGCAAAATGGACGCCGTGGCGCAAAACATAGCCAACGCCGAAACCACTCGCACCCCCGAAGGCGGACCCTATCGACGTCAGCGGGTCGTCGTCGAAGGAAACAAGAATGAACTGCCGTTCAATTCTCTCTTGTCGCAGGCAAATACAAAGCTGGCACGAACCGACGGCCGTCATCTTTCAGGGAAATCGTTATCGACCATGAATAAAGTCGACCAATACTCCGCCACAGGCGAGGTCGTGCAAGATCCTAAGAATTTGTTCAAGTTGGTTCATGATCCTTCCCACCCCGACGCCGACGAGCAGGGGTATGTGAAGATGCCCGACGTGGAAATAGTGACTGAAATGGTCGATATGATGGTGGCCTCGCGGGCCTATGAGGCTAATGCCACGGCAATTTCGACCGCAAAGAAAATGGCCAATGATGCTCTCGATATTTAATAGCGCGAAAGGAAAGACGCGATGAAAGTATCCAATTTACCAATTCAGCCGCAACCTAGTAGTATCCGCAGTGACCGGCTGACGCAGAGAACTCCCGCCGACGCATATGCGCAGGCTGAGCGCACTGCCGAGACCGTTGCAATTCGCCCTCAGCCGAAACAGGCTTCGTCGGCTCTGGCGATAAGCGCCCCCAAAGGGAGCTTTTCGGAGTTTCTGACGGTTGACGAGCAAAAGGCGCTCGACATGATATTCGCAAAATACAATGACCCGACTCGATTTGGTCAGGCATACAATCGTGATTCAACGGCGACGACCGAATCGTCACCTGTTGGCCGCATCATCGACGTGAAGGTCTAACGATGTCAGGCGATGTCGGACATGTCACTCGTCTGGTTCCCGGGATTGCCGAACAGGCATCGCCGATTCAGCCAAAGATCGCATTGGATGCGAACCCTGAGGTTTCGTTTGGCGATATGCTGGGGAACTTTATGAATAACGTGAATTCGGCCCAGCTCGAGTCGTCGAGCGCTCAGGATATGTTAATGAATGGCGATTCGGTAGAACTCCATCAGGTGATGATCAAAGCCGAAGAGGCTGGCATTTCCATGGATTTACTTCTGGAGATCAGAAACAAACTGGTCAACGCCTACAATGAAATAATTCGAATGCCCGTCTGAAAATGACCGGCTTCGGCGGTGCAAGGAATGTGCCGCCGATACAAATGACATAGGATGACGTATGGATGGAACAAAACGTTACTTTGACGGTGTCTCGGGCTTTGTTGGTCGTATGACCCCAAGCCAGGTGATGATGCTATTGGGCGTCATCGCCGGATCGGTTGTGGGAATTGTCTATCTCGTTGGCTGGCTTTCGACGGCCAACTACGCCCCCCTGTATACGAATCTCGACGAGAGTGAAGCCGGGGATGTGATTGGATATCTCTCCGAAAACAAAATCCCCTACAACGTCACCGGCAATGGGCGCGTTATTGAAGTTCCGTCAGGCGAAGTCTACAAGGCCCGCATTGCGCTGGCGTCGGAAGGACTCCCCAAGTCCGGTATCGTCGGCTATTCTATCTTCGATCAGAATAATCTTGGAATGACCGATTTTCTTCAAAATCTCAATTTTCGCCGCGCCCTTGAAGGGGAGCTGACGAAAACGATCATGCAGATTAGTGAAGTACAGGCGGCGAGGGTGCATATCGTTATGCCAAAGGATCGTCTGTTCCGCGAAGACAAAAAAGAAGCAACGGCCTCAGTCGCGCTGAAACTGCGCGGAGTGTCGGCGCTTAACAAGAGACAAGTGTCAGGTATCTCGCATTTAGTTGCCTCATCGGTTGAGGGACTAACCCCGGAAAATATCACTATCGTTGATTATGACGGCAACCTGTTGTCGTCTCCGCAGGCGCATGACGCTTTGGCGGGGCTTAGCTCCTCCCAGCTTGAAGTACGAAAGGATGTGGAGTCATATCTTGAGCAAAAGGCGCAGTCGATGCTCGACAATGTCCTCGGCAATGGGAAGGCGGTCATTCGAGTTACGGCCGATCTTAATTTTGCTCAATTGGAGCGAACGTCAGAAGACTTTGATTCGGACAACCCGGCTGTTCGCAGTGAAGAGCGCAACAAACAGTCAACTGCAGAATCTGACAAATCGGAAGAAAAAGCTGAGACCAAAAAGGACGACAATACCGAAACGGTTGTCACCAATTATGAACTGGATAAAACCGTCGAGCATATTGTCAACGCCATCGGAACCATTCAGCGTCTTTCGATTGCAGTATTGGTCGACGGCACCTACCAGATACCCGAAGGAACGACCGAAGAAGGCGCGGCCGCTACTTATCAACCGCGCTCTCAGGAAGAAATCGATCGCTTGTCGGCCATAGTCAAGAATGCCGTCGGGTATGACCAGACACGCAACGATCAGGTAGAAATAATTAACATTCCGTTCGACCGTCAGGCCGTTGAGCAAGATCGCCAGGCCCTTGATACGATGTACACCCGCGAGTTTTATACTGACATCGTCAAGCAGGTGGGCATCGTGCTCCTCATCGCATTTCTTTTCTTCTATGCCAAGAAGAAGGCGAGCAAGTTATTTGAAGCCCTGGGCAAGATGGTTCCTGCCGGTCATCCGCAACAGACCGCGGCTCAGATGTACGATGTCCCCCCCCCGCCCCCAGTTCTGCCTCCTGAGCAACGGAAGCCGCGAATCGGAGATAGAATGCATGAAGCCGCCAAGGCTCAACCTGACGAGGTCGCCCGAGTCATTCGCACCATCATGATGGAGTAGCGCCGATATGGATTACCCAACGATGACACCAATTCAAAAAGCCGCCGTCGCACTAGTGGCATTCGGCCCGGAAGTATCGGCTCTTGTCCTCAAGGGAATGAAGGAAGCAGACCTTGAGCGGCTGACCGTTGAGATCGCCAATCTTCGTGACGTCCCCTCGGACATCGAAGAAAAAGTGTTGGAGGAATGTAGCCAGATATTTATGGCCAGGGAGTACATTTCGCAGGGCGGTATTGATTTTGCCAGAACAGTACTCGAAAAGGCGGTCGGATCAGGAAAGGCGAAAGATATTCTTCAGCGCCTTGAATCCTCCATCCGCGCGACCGGATTTTCGCTTCTCAAGGATATCGACCCAAAACAATTGGGCGGATTTCTTCAGAATGAGCATCCGCAAACTATATCACTCATCCTGACTCAATTGCCAGCCCAACAGGCGGCCGCCGTTCTTGCCGAATTCTCTCCGGAGCTTCAGGCCGAAGTGTCGCTGAGAATCGCAACGATGGAAAAGATCGCGCCGGAAATTCTTCGTGAGATTGAAACGACCCTCGAGGGTCACTTCGCTCAGGCGGGAGTAGGGGAGATGTCGGCATCCGGTGGCGCCAAAGCCATCGCTGAAATCTTGAATCTCCTTGATTCAACCGCAGAAAAGAACATTCTCCAGTCTCTTGAAGCCGAGGATCCCGATTTGGCCGCGGCAATCAAGAATCTGATGTTTGTCTTCGACGATATTATTCTGCTCGACGATCGCTCTGTCCAGCGTCTTCTCAAAGAGGTGGAGACAAAAGACTTGTCACTGGCGCTCAAAGCCGCCAGCGAAGAAGTCAAGGCGAAGATATTCATCAACGTTTCAGAACGCGTTGCCTCGATGATAAAAGAGGAGATGGAGTTTATGGGTCCAACCCGCCTTACCGACGTCGAATCGGCTCAGTCTCGCATTGTCGAAGCCGTTCGCAGACTCGAAGAGGAAGGACAGATTATTATCGCCGGCCGTGGCAAAGAGGAAATCATTGTCTAGGATCATACGCACCTCTTCCACCGCTGAGACCATCATCATCGGTGAACGGCATATCGACAAGGAACAGGAAGCCGAAGCCACTTCCATATTGAAGTCTCTCTTCCCGAAAGTGGAAGTGGTCAGCGATATGGATGGCGCCAGGTTTATTCCTGTGATTGAAGCTATCCGCATGAAAACGGTCGTCGCTCAGGAACGGGCCACCGCCGAAAAGGCTGGTTACAATCAGGGGCATCGTGACGGCCTTACCAAAGGACAGGAGGACGCCCGCAAGACGGCCTCCACTCTTGATACTGTCATTGCCGATGCCATACGTCAGCGCGAGCAATTGCTTGTGGACGCCAAGGCGCGGATTTTGGATCTCGTCGTGCAGATAAGTCGAAAGGTGACATTTGATGCCGTCTCCGCTGATCCCGAGACGACGACAAAAATGATTAGCGGCGTCATCGACACTCTCATCGACAGGTCTCGACTTGTAATCAAAGTCAATCCAGATCATCTCCCATTGCTTGAGCAACAGCTCGATACGTTTTTAACCTCCTCGACTTCAATCAAAGAATTGCGACTGGAGGCTGACCCGCGAGTGCGATTTGGCGGTTGCTTTATCGAGACGCCAACCGGCGATATCGACGCCCGTCTGGAATCACAATTTGGAGTCATTGAAGATGTCATCAAAGGCAATGGCTAAGCAACATGAATATTGGCTATGACATGTACACCGAGCGAATTCGCTCAGCAAGTACAATCAAACACTACGGTAAAGTCACGCAGGTCGTGGGTCTCGTTATCGAATCCGCGGGTCCTGCTGTGCCGATTGGCCGACTCTGCACTATCGAGAATTTCGATAATGGGGCACGAGTAAAAGCGGAAGTGGTGGGGTTTAGGGAAAATAAACTTCTCCTAATGCCTCTCGGTCCGATTACCGGAATCACGCCGGGCGCGATTGTCACGTCTACATCGGAACTCCTCCGTGTGCCGGTAGGCAACGGTCTTATTGGCCGTGTGATTGGCGGCCTTGGTCAGCCAATCGATGATCTTGGGCCGCTTCTATCGAGCGCCTCCCGCCCCATGACATCCGAAACAATTCCTGCTCTGAAACGGAAACGAATCACCACTCCACTGCGTACAGGCATACGAGCCATTGACTATACCACCGCGCTCGGCACCGGTCAGCGACTGGGAATATTTGCGGGTTCAGGAGTTGGGAAGTCGGTTCTGCTTGGAATGATTGCCAGAGGAACCTCCGCGGATGTCAATGTCGTCGCCTTGATCGGCGAGCGTGGCCGCGAAGTGCGTGAATTTATTGAAGGAGATCTTGGGACTGAAGGGATGAAGCGCTCGGTTGTCGTGGCGGTCACCTCCGATCAACCGGCCCTGATTCGCATCAAAGGGGCAATGGTGGCAACCACCATCGCCGAATACTTCCGCGATCAAGGTCTGAACGTCATGCTCATGATGGATTCGATCACACGAGTGGCGATGGCTCAGCGCGAAATTGGCATTGCCGTTGGTGAGCCTCCCACAACCAAAGGATATACTCCGTCCGTCTTTGCAATGCTCCCTCAGCTATTGGAGCGCGCCGGTCAATCTGACAAAGGTTCAATCACCGGCCTTTATTCGGTGCTCGTCGAAGGGGATGACCTCAATGAACCGATATCCGACGCCGTTCGATCCATTCTCGATGGTCACGTCGCATTGTCTCGCCGCCTGGCGTCGCTCAATCAATACCCAGCGGTGGATATGCTGGACTCCATCAGCCGTTTGATGGTGGCCGTTGCCAAACCGGAGGAGCGACAAATTGCTCAATCGGTGCGGGAAATCATTGCTGTCTATCGCGAGGCTGAAGACCTTATCAATATCGGCGCCTATGCCAAAGGTTCAAATCCAAAAATCGACAATGCCATTGCGCGCATCGAACCGCTTAATGCCTTCTTTCGACAGCCGATTAGCGAAGTCAATGACTTTGACAGCTCGATAGCTCGATTGAAAGAGATAGTCGGGTTTGTTCCGACGTCATAATCCATGAAAAAATTCAAGTTTCGACTTGAGCCATTGCTCAAGGTAAAGGCCCATCGCGAAAAACAGCGTCAGAAAGAGCACGCCACGGCCGTCAACAACGAAATGACACAGGCGCAAAAACTTGATGAGCTTGCCCATCACCGAAACGATGTCGTTTCACTTCAATCGGAGATGATCGGGAAGACCTTGTCGCCGAATCAGCTCATGACCTATGCGCGTTACATGATGAAATTGCGGAAAGATGGCGTTGTCGGAGGGGAACTGCTCAAAGTTCTTGGCAAAGAGACCGAACGGCGTCGCGCTGTATTGGCTCAGGCCGCCACGGAACGCAAAATATATGAACAGCTCAAAGAAAACCAGGAACGAGAGTTTCTGGAGGTCATTGAAAAGGCTGAGCGCAAAGAGTCCGACGAACTTGCTATCGACAACTTTCGTCTTCGCCGCGGATCGCGGTAACTTTCCTTTACGGACATAGCGGGGGCTGAGGGCCACCTTTGAAGAGGTAGGTGACTATAAATGTCAAATCAACAATGTTGACAGATTCGTTGGCGTCGCCGTTAGCGTTCGCTTCCTGACGGCAGGCCGGCGCTGGACCCTGCTTAAAAAAGTAATTTGCCAGAAACGTGATGTCGAGAATATTAATCGCATCGTTCGCATCGCCGTTCGTATTTCCCCGCCGAATTCGACAACATCCTTGCCGGATTGCTATTGCCCCCCGGCGAAACTGGGGAATGAAACGGCTAGCACCAGCATCGGAAAACGATGTCTGATAGACTATGAGATTATTGAGGATTGTGATCGAATCAATGAAGGCAGTTTCT
>ERZ1292633.2905-Hain-H41-02um-R1-2905-length-17130-cov-6_pt1 | contig 17130 bp, 16 predicted proteins | sample MGYA00564406_ERZ1292633 | MGnify/ENA primary metagenome ERZ1292633 (study PRJEB36523, sample SAMEA6512639) | groundwater metagenome | collected 2019-01-08 | study: AquaDiva: Metagenomics assemblies of 32 groundwater samples | reverse complement strand
CACCGACGCTTCAATACCGTTGTAATCCCATTCGATCGCAGCATCAAACCAAACTGAGCGATAGCCGAATCCGCTATAAAATACACAGAATTCGTAAGCATCTGCACGGTTCTGGTCATCCAGTTTGCCTTGTACTTCAAACACCAGGAAGGAAGAACCGGCGCTTTTAACCAGCTTGCTGTGGATGATGTCGGCTTTCATCGAGTTCACTTCGCGATCTTTCTGCAGATAACGCAAATCCCAGCCATTCAGCACGACGGTCGCACTATCCACGTAGCCGGGCATTTCGATCCATTGCAGCACGGTTGCCGCCTCTGCACCATTATCCCGCTGCATGCATTTGCTTCCTTCAATCAGGATGAATTTTCCCTCATCCTCAAAAACCGTTTTCCCTTCCGATTTAAAGGAGAGTTGTTCAAAAGGTGTCTCGATCTTGGCTTTATCCGTTGAATCAATCGTTTTCTTTACTTGTGTTTTGGCTGCACAGGCAGAAAACGCGAATAGTATGAATAGCCCAAGAAGTATGTACAGATAGCGAATCATTCATACCCTCCAAAGATGAGTGTTGTGTCACGAAACAAATATTTGCGCAATTAATCTTGGCGGCTGTTCGCTCATTATGCCACGCTATAAATTATTTTCCCTCACAAGCCATGCACGCAAGCGAAAGATAATGGTGAGCTATTCAGGCCAGAAAATCTGCAATCGCGATAAATTTTTCTACCGATAAGTTCTCAGCGCGCAGCCCAGGATCAATACCCAGAGCGCTAAAATCCTCCGCCTTCAAAAAATGATGCAGTGTGTTGCGGAGTGTTTTACGGCGTTGCGAAAATGCCGCCAAAACAATTTGTGCGAATAATGCTTCATCCTTAACGGTACGAGAGGATTGAGAACGTGGAATCATCCGCACGATAGCCGATTCGACTTTGGGTATCGGTCGGAAAGATTCTGCCGGAACGCTAAAAACATGCTCCATATCAAAGCGGTACTGCAAAGTGACAGAGAGGCGTCCATAGTCTGGCGTTGACGGCGTTCCCACCATACGCTCCACAACTTCTTTCTGCAGCATGAAATGCATATCCAAGATCTGTTCTGAGAATTGACTCAGATGGAACAGTAAAGGGGTGGATATGTTGTAAGGCAGATTACCGATAATACGCAGCTTCTCACCCAAAGCAGAAAAATCAAACTTCAGCGCATCGGTTGCATGAATGGTCAATTTTTCTTGCGGAAATTCCTTTTCCAGCTTGACTACAATATCGCGATCGATTTCCACAACATCCAGATGATCCAGCACTTGCAGCAAGGGACGTGTCAGCGCACCGAGGCCGGGGCCGATTTCAATGATTCGTTCACCCTTCTGCGGGTAAATTTCATGGATGATTTGCGCAATGATCTGCTGATCAACTAAAAAATTCTGACCAAAACGTTTACGCGGGTTATGTTGCATGAAGAAACAACGCATGGTTTTTGGTCAGTTGCGCGGCCATTTCAATTGCAGTCAACAAGCTGCCGGGATTCGCACGCCCTGTTCCGGCCAGTTCCAGTGCAGTACCATGATCAACCGAGGTGCGGATAATAGGCAATCCTAAGGTAACATTAACACCGCCGCCAAAACTGGCATGCTTCAAAACCGGTAATCCCTGGTCATGATACATGGTAAAAATACAATCATATTGTTTGAGTTGTGCGGGACTAAACAAAGTATCCGCCGGAACAGGTCCGATCAACTGCATCCCCTCAGCACGCAATTTATTGAGGACAGGAATAATAACATCGATTTCTTCACGTCCCAGATGACCGGACTCACCCGCATGCGGATTGAGTCCCGCGACAACAATGCGCGGATTATCCAGCATAAAACGAGTGATTAAGTCACGCTGAATAATACGTAATTTGCTTTCGATTCTATCCGGTGTGATCGCCGCGGCCACATCCTTGAGCGGCAGATGCGTTGTCGCTAGCGTTACGCGCATGTTTCCACCCACCAGCATCATAACCACCGCGCTATGCATCAATTCTGCTAAAAACTCTGTATGCCCGGTAAACGGAATGCCCGCATCATTAATCACGCCTTTATGTACCGGTGCTGTGACCATGCCGTCAAATTCACCGGATCGACAGACTTCAACAGCACGTTTCAGTGTAGATAAAACATAACGTGCGTTAGCCGGATTCAGTGTTCCCGGTATGACCGTTTCCGCTAAAGGGACATGTACAACTTGCAAACTGCCCGCTTCATGTTGACTGGGAGTAGTTACTGAGATATCAATCAACCTCAGCGGAAGCTTGAGTTGCTGCGCACGTGCCCGCAACAATTCACTATCTGCGATGACCACCAGATTACATGACAGCGGCTGCTGTGCAATTTGCACACATAAATCAGGGCCAATTCCTGCGGGCTCGCCAGCAGTCAGCACTAATCTGGGAATAAATTTATTGTTCATGTCAATGATCGTTATCTAAACGATGCTCCACATAGGCCTGATCTCGTAATTGCCGCAACCATTCCTGAACAACCACATCGGCTTTACGATTTCGTATTGCTTGCCGGGCTGATTGTCGGCGCCGGTTAAGACTGATATCTTGTGAGCGGCGTTCCAGTACCTGGATTAAATGCCAACCAAATTGTGATCTGACCGGATCACTGACTTGCCCTGGTAGCAGCGCGTTCATCGCCCGTTCGAAATCCGGTACGGTATCGCCCGGCGAAAGCCAGCCAAGATCACCGCCGGATGACGCACTGGTGTCCTCGGAATACAGTTTGGCTACTTCCGAAAAATCCTCTCCCTTATCAAGCCGCTGTTTAATCTGAAGAATTTTTTGCTTGGCATCATTTTCGGACGTCAATTCATTAATTTTAATCAATACATGCCGCGCATGCGTCTGATCAATGATCACAGTCGGCACTTCTTGAACACGCCTGCCGAGGAGTTTAAAAATATGAAACCCATTCGGGCTTTGGACTACTTGTGTCACATCCCCCGGTTGCAACGGTGTCAATAACTCAGCAAATGCCGGGCCCATTTGGGTAATTGGGCGCCACTCAATGATCCCGCCTTGATTAGCATCGGCAGCATCGGAAAATTCAGCAACCACCTGCGCAAATTCTACGCCTTCTTTCAGTTTCTTCAGCGCCATATCGGCGCGTTCAGCTCTTTGCTGGATTTGGGCAGAATTCATATTTTCTGATACTAAGATCAAAATATGCGCGAGCCGGTATTCATCATTACCCTCGGCCGATGTTTCCTGGGTATGAAGAAAATTATCAACTTCGCCTTCTGTAACATTCACCTGATTTTTAATCTCCCGCTCCTTCATTCGCGCCATGATCATTTCCTCCCGAATCTCATCGCGGAACTTGTTATAACTGATCCCGTCTTTTTCCAACACAATATAAAATTCCGGCAGAGTCAATTTATTTTCCTCAGCAATACGCAGTATGGTCTCATCCAGTTCACTTTCACCAACAGATAACCCCACTTCCTTTGCGTGCTGTAGTTGAATATGCTTGTTTATTAAAGATTCCAGCACCTGATTCTCCATCGCCTGTTGATTAGGTAATTGAACACCTTGCAGTTGCAGTCGGCCAATAGCTATTTTGATGGCTTCATCAAGCTCCTGCCGGGTAATGACATCTTCATTCACAACTGCCACGATATGATCAATTGGTTTTGCAGCGGAAATAAATTCCAATTCTTGTGCAGTAACATGAGCAGATAGAAATGCAATGAGCAGTAGAAAGATGCAGGAATAGTTTCTGTTATGCATACATAGATTGATGATACTTGATGAATACGATTGGCGTGGCAAATCAATGATCAGTGAACGCTGGTATACCCCGGAATACTTTGTTGTAGCACCTGCAATGGGTTGTTGCCAATTCCCATTAGCCCCTTCAATTCCAGCTGCACAAAAACAGCGGTGGTCGTAGTTTGCGTTGTTGTTGTCAACCGTTGTACAACAAAGCGTAAAGCCCAACAACATGCGTTGTACTCAAAACCTGCCAATCCTGCGAGGATTTTGTCATCTTTCAGCGAATAATTTGCCCGGGCAATGCCGTGCCAATTTCCAGCAATTGGCCATTGAAATGAACTATCCATCTGTTCCAGAACATTACGTGTAAACCGGTAACCAAGATTAAGTACCTTGCCCGGTTCCGGTTGATAGCTGATACCAGTTCGCACCTTCTCAATCCAAAATTTGGATTCATCCATCTGAATGTTAGAATCGGTACTAATGTGCTGTGTTAAACGCCCTGAAATAGCTGCAATGAAATCCGATTTGCCGCTGGTAACCTGGGGAGGAAGAAGCGAGATTCGCGGGTCGGTAAAATTGACTTGTTGCCCTACTGCAAGCCGCAAACGCTCTATTCCCGTATCCTGTTCAACGAAACGCGATGTCAATGCGACTGTAACACGGTTGGCATCATTTATACGATCACTGCCGCTGAATCGGTTTTCAGTGAGCATTTGCGCAAAACTAAAGTCATTAACCGCCGAATCAAAATTCGGCAGATAGTTTTGATTCCGGTATGGCACATAGGTATAAAATATGCGGGGCTCTAGAGTCTGGACAAAATTCCTATCACCTAATTGCAACTTCCGATCAAATGCGATGCCACTGTCTACGCTAAAAATCGGGATAGCACGATCGATGTTTTCCCCTTTATTTTCCACCGGTGTAGCCAAGCTATATTGCGTGTAATGCAAGCCGACTTTAGGCGTAATGTAGCCATATTCATTGCGTAATGGCGCACTAACACTAGGATAAAATACAAAGCGTTTTCCATCGACGAGAGTAGGATGATAAAAATTTGTCCAGCTACTGTTCAACTCAAAGTCCATTTTCCCTACATCACGTTTAATGGCATTCATGGAAAAATGCGGCAAACGTTCATACGGAGAAACAAACTGATCAAATCGGTCCTGCTGGATTGTTTGAAAGCGTTGCACAAATCCGGTAAAACTCACTGTTCCGTTTGCTCCCAATCTGCCGTTATAAGAGACGCCGCCCTGTTGCGACAAGTTGGCCAAACTGGTTTGAGCAAGATTAGGGGTGAGCTCACGAAAATAACGATCGTCCGAAACTTGATTGTAATTCAGAAAACCCTGCCAGCCTTTCCCGATACTTTGTGTGTGTGTGAATAAAACACCCCAGCGGGTTTGATTGGTTTGGATATCCTGCGGAAGAATATCGAACTGCAGGTGACCATTCATGTTCTTATGGCCGATATACCGCACTTCGTTACTCAGCAAGAAGCCACGCTCAGTCATAATGCGTGGCGCGATGGTAGCGTCAATATTGGGTGCAATATTTAAATAAAACGGAAGTGCGATATCAAATCCAGTTCTTACATTATAGCCCGCAACGGGCGCCAGCATTCCTGACTTACGTTTGCCGCTATAGGAAAAGTCTATCCAAGGGGAATACAGTATGGGCGTGTCTTTAAATACCACACTGACATGACGTGCAGTGCCTACTTCTTTCTTGTTATCAATTTCCAGCTCTTTGGCACGAATGTGCCAACCATTGTCACCTTCCGGACAAGTAGTGTAATGGGTTTCCTTCAACCGGTAACTGTCTTTACCTTCAAATAACAGCATGTCGCCAGCCCCACGCCCTTTCCCTTTTTTCATTAAATAACGCGGCTCTGTTAGATAGCCTTCTTCGGTTTTCAGATTAAGCTGAAGCTGTGCACCTTTCAAAGTATCTTTAGGCCTCTCCAAGCGCACATTTCCTTCAACTTCAGTATCTTCAGTCTGCTGATAGTATTTCATGCGGTCCGCGGTGAGTACATTATCCTCATGATGTAATACAGCATCACCGGTTGCTTCAATTTCCTGCTTGTAATAGCCCGTGATACGATCGGCTTCGATCTGCACTGGCTTCTTTTGCGGTTTGATTAATGGCTTTTGTCCGTTTTCGGGTTTAACGGATAACTCATTCGCCAAGCCGGTTAGCGGAAGTATGAGCAACAGAGCCAAAATGTATAGATTCTGAAAAAATCGCATATTCATTACAAGACTATTTTTGCTAGATACAACAAACTGATACAACTTATCTTTGCTATCACTCTTTCCAATTGATCAGGTCGCCTCATCGTACAAAGCTAATCGAATCTCGAATGGAATAAACTCGCACAGTATTGTAATGTCTGTCTAGCCGGTTCAATTATCTATGCTCCCTTTTTTCCTTTTCTATCTACTATAAAATCAGATTAATAATTGATGAATATATTTATTCACATCAGCGAAGATGGCATTGTACTATTTCTTCCAGCAGCTTATCTATCGAAGAACAGAATTTAGATTGCGAAGATGAACAAATTATTCAGCTTTTTCGTATAAAACATAAGGCAAACCGCACCCGCCATATGCCCTCAGATGAAAATAGCGAATTATCTACTGTTTCTTAAAATCCTAGCAGTTTATTTGCTCTCTACAATTATTCCACGCATACATAGTTGACTAAATCAATCGGGTATTGTATAGTTGACTAAATCAATCGGGTATTATTCATTCAAGCACTTATTTTTAACGATCAACCACCCGATTTTTAAAAGGAGTCAATCATGAGATTAACAACAAAAGGCAGATTTGCGGTAACAGCATTATTAGATCTTGCCCTACAACAAAGCAACCGTCCCGTGACGTTGGCAGATATTAGTCAGCGGCAAAAAATATCACTATCTTATTTGGAACAGTTGTTCGCAAAATTGCGTCAATCTGAACTTGTAGATAGTGTGCGTGGACCGGGGGGCGGCTATTGTCTTGCAAAAGATTTAGATAAAGTCTCGGTTGCTGACATTATTCTTGCTGTTGATGAACCCATTGATGCGACACAGTGTGGTGGCAAAGAGAATTGTCATAACGATGGAAAATGTATGACTCATGACTTATGGGCGAAATTAAACGACCTTATTTTTGAATACCTTGGCGACGTAACGCTCAAGGAATTAGTTGACAATCAAATAAATCAACAAAACGACGGCATCATCCCGCTTCTTGATATGCGCGAAACAAACGCTGCATAAATTAAGTGTTCGCCAGTTAAAGATCTCGATTCTCAGAGATACCATCTTAAGGAGCCTCTGAATAACTGTCATTTCGAGCATAGTGAGAAATCTATGCTGTTGATTAAAGAAGATTCGTTACTACGCTCGGAATAACAAAGGTGGGTTATTCAGAACTTCCTTAAGGATTAAGGACTTTACAAGTTTTTATACTGAACAATTTAATCTGACTTGTGTCTTATCTTCATTGTGACAGTTAATGTAAAGAGTACGTCGGATCGCATGATCAGACGATATATAAGCACCTTGATAATTTTATTTAAATTGAGAATTCTGCATTGAATTAATGTTATGCCAATTACCTTAACTGAAAATGCCGCAAAGCATATCCAACAGCAACTTGCAAAACGTGGCAAAGGGCTGGCGCTACGAGTTGGAATTAAAAAATCAGGTTGTTCAGGACTCTCATACATATTCGACTATGCGGATGAGATCAAATCAGATGATCAATTATTTGAATCCCATAAAACAAAAGTAGTCGTGGACACAAGCAGCTTACCCTATATAGATGGCTCTCGAATCGACTTTACCAAGGAAGGCCTCAATAGCTCATTCAAGTTTATCAATCCTAATATTGATAACACATGCGGCTGTGGCGATAGTTTTAGCGTGAAAGAACCTACTAAGACTTGACTCATGGTCATGGTAGTTTCAAATGAATTTTTTTCTTTTTACAAAAAACCTGACTTGACTGTTAAGCAATTTGAAATATCTGTTTTAAAACTAAAGATACTAAAATAAAGGAACAAACCAAATGAGCGCAGTACTGCAAAGTCTGGTTAATCAACCGTATAAACATGGCTTCGTTACTGAGATTGAATCCGATATCGCACCCAAAGGACTGAACGAGGATATCATCCGATTAATTTCGACCAAAAAGAATGAACCCGAATGGCTCTTGTCATTTCGCCTAAAAGCCTATCAGAAATGGCTAACGATGACTGAACCAAAATGGCAGAATGTTCATTATCCAACAATTGATTTTCAGTCAATCAGCTACTATTCAGCACCCAAACCAAAGCAAAAACTTGCCAGTATGGATGAAGTTGATCCTGAATTACTGCGCACATTTGAGAAGCTCGGTGTACCCATGCACGAACGCGCAGCACTTGCAGGTGTCGCTGTTGATGTCATCTTTGATAGTGTTTCAGTGGCCACTACCTATAAGGAAAAACTTGCTGAAGTAGGTATTATTTTCTGTTCTATTTCGGAGGCAGTACAAAATCACCCAGAGCTCATCCAAAAATATTTAGGCTCTGTAGTTCCAGTAGGTGATAACTACTTTGCAGCTCTGAATTCTGCAGTATTTACAGATGGATCTTTCTGTTTCATACCGAAGGGTGTTAAATGTCCAATGGATTTATCCACCTATTTCCGTATTAACACGGAAGGTTCCGGGCAATTTGAACGAACCTTGATCATTGCTGAAGAAGGCGCGTCCGTTTGTTACCTTGAGGGTTGCACCGCACCCCGATTTGATACAAATCAGTTGCATGCAGCAGTTGTTGAATTGATCGCATTAGATAATGCAGATATTAAGTATTCAACAGTTCAAAACTGGTATGCCGGGGATGAGAATGGCGTGGGCGGGATATACAATTTCGTAACCAAACGTGGCCTGGCAAAAGGTGTTAATTCAAGAATTTCTTGGACACAGGTAGAAACCGGCTCTGCAATTACCTGGAAATACCCTTCTTGTATTTTGCGCGGGGATAATTCTGTCGGTGAATTTTATTCGGTTGCAGTCACTAACAATTATCAACAAGCTGATACCGGCACCAAGATGATTCATCTCGGAAAAAATACACGTAGCACAATTGTCAGCAAAGGTATCTCAGCGGGTCATTCAAACAGCAGCTATCGCGGCCTGGTACGCATTACGCCAACTGCAGAGGGCGCACGCAACTATTCGCAATGTGACTCCATGCTGATTGGCGATCAATCGGGTGCACATACTTTTCCCTACATACAAGTACACAACAACAGCGCAATCGTTGAGCATGAAGCTTCTACTTCTAAAATTGGCGAAGATCAGCTTTTTTACTTCTCACAACGCGGCATTGATGCCGAAGAAGCAGTTTCAATGATTATCAACGGGTTCTGTAAGGATGTGTTTCAGCAATTGCCGATGGAATTCGCCGTTGAAGCCACAAAACTTCTAAGCTTCAAACTGGAGGGAAGTGTCGGATGATTGATAAAAACAGCAGAACCATTCTTTCTGTTCAAGGATTACGCGCCAGTATCAACGGCACCGAGATTCTAAAGGGCATTGATCTTACTGTTAAGAGCGGGGAAATACATGCCATTATGGGTTTAAATGGATCAGGCAAAAGTACCTTTGCAAAAGTGTTAGCTGGTCATTCCGCATATGAAATCACCGGCGGGTCAGTTCAGTTTGAAGGCAATAACTTATTAGAGCTGCCACCTGAAGAGCGCGCTCGAGCCGGATTATTTCTGGCTTTCCAATATCCGATCGAAATTCCAGGTGTTGCTAACACGCAATTTCTTCGCCTCGCCTACAATACTGTGCAAACAAAGCGTGGCAAAGAAGAGCTGGATCCTCTTGAATTTGACGATTTTGTGCGTGAAAAAATGAAATTACTGGAGATGAATCCTGATTTCTTAGATCGCAGCGTTAATGAAGGTTTCTCAGGCGGTGAGAAGAAACGCAACGAAATTTTACAAATGGCATTATTAGAACCCACACTGAGCATTCTGGATGAAACAGATTCCGGACTTGACATCGACGCACTTAAAACAGTGGCCAATGGTGTCAATCAAATCGCCAATAAAAACAATGCAACGATTCTGGTTACGCATTACCAACGCTTGCTGGATTATATCGTGCCTGATTTTGTACATGTCATGCAAGCAGGCCGCATCGTCATGACAGGCGGGAAGGAACTGGCATTGGAGCTGGAAACACGAGGTTATGATTGGGTTAATGCAAACAAATCGGTTGCCGGAGTAATCGCATGAATGATCTCGCCAGCACGGATTATCTCGGATGTCTGCTTAAATCTTGGCCGATCAAATCGACCGAATCGTTATCGTGGTTGAATCAATTACGCGCTCAAGCAATTGATCGTATCAGTACGCAGAAACTGCCAACCCGGCGTGATGAGGAATGGCGTTTTACAGATATATCGCCTATAGCCCACCTACCCTATCAACCGTCACAACCGGAATGCAATCTGCATGCGCATGACATTGAACATTTGAGCTTGAAGGAAGCAAAAAACCGTTTGGTGTTTGTTGATGGTCATTATTCTTCAAATTTATCGACCATTTTTGACTCAACGGCGCTAGTGATAGGAAACCTGCCGGAATTTGTAGCAACGCACGCATCGACGTTGGAATCGCACTTAGGGCAGCACGTTCAATTTGACAATAACGTATTTGCAGCATTAAACACAGCCTTCCTACGCGATGGCGCGCTGATCATTGTTCCAAAGAATATCGCCATTGTGGAGCCAATCCACTTGCTGTTTATTGCAACGCAGAAAGAAGTAACCAGTTATCCGCGTTGTTTATTGATTGGTGAAGCAGGAAGCGATGTAACGCTTGTTGAGGATTATGTAGCCCTTCAGCAAGCAACTTACATCACCAATTCCGTCACAGAAATCAGCCTGGCTGCCAATGCACACGCCAAACATATTCGAATCCAGCGTGAAAGCGCACAGGCTTTTCATTTGGCAAACTGTGCAGTGTCTCTCGCCCATGCAAGTAATTATCAATCAACCAGTATTTCACTAGGATCGCAGATTTCCCGCTATAACCTGAATGTCCGGTTAACTGATGCAGCGGCGGAATGCGTCGTTGATGGATTGACTTTGATTTCAGATCGTCAACTTGCAGATACGCATACCTGCATTGACCATTTAAAACCCAACGGCACCAGTCGCCAACATCATAAATGCATTGTCGATGATGCTGCACACGCTGTGTTTAATGGGAAAATCATAGTACACCCACATGCGCAGCAGACGAACTCATCGCAATCCAGTCGCAACTTGTTACTCAGCAAGCTGGCACAAGTAGACACCAAACCGCAACTGGAAATTTTTGCCGATGACGTTAAATGTGCGCACGGCGCAACAGTCGGACAATTGGATCAAGAAGAGATATTTTATCTGGAAAGCCGCGGCTTATCAGCAAAAGCCGCACGCAATCTATTAACCTACGCATTTGGCGCTGAAATCATCAGTCGTATTCCTGTCACTTCGCTCAGGCAACAATTGGAACAAGCAGTTCTTAATCAGACTCAAAGTAACTAATCATGAACTCAGCTAAAGCCTCTCTGAAACCTGAAATTTCCGCTGATTTTGATGCGGAAAAGATTCGCGCCGATTTTCCGATTCTAAAACTTAAAATAGACGGCAAACCGCTTGCCTATCTCGACAATGCAGCATCCAGTCAAATGCCGCAACAAGTCATTGATCGCTTGGTACGCTATCAGACTACGCAGCATGCGAATATCAATCGTGCTGTTCATTATCTGTCCGAAGTTGCCACAATGGAGTATCACAACGCGCGTTGCAAACTCCAACAGTTCGTCAACGCACGTGAAGATCGAGAAATTATCTTTACTAGCGGCACAACCGATTCCATTAACTTGGTCATGCACGGCTATGGGCGCAAATTCATCAAGGCTGGCGATGAAATCATTCTGACTACTTTGGAGCATCACTCCAATATCGTACCCTGGCAAATGCTCGCTAACGAGAAAGGCGCAAAAATTCGTGTCGTACCAGTCAATGATAAAGGTGAACTGGAAGTTGATGAATATGAAAAGCTGTTTAACGAACGCACCAAGTTTGTTGGTTTAATTCACGTATCGAATGCACTCGGCACCATCAATCCCATCAAACACATGATTGATTTTGCACATCAGCATGGCGTTCCTGTTCTGATTGATGGCGCACAAGCGGCTCCGCATATCATTATTGATGTACAAGCACTTGATTGCGATTTTTATGCCTTTTCTGCGCATAAACTTTGCGGCCCAACCGGTGTGGGCATTCTCTACGGAAAGGCAGCTTTACTGGAATCCATGCAGCCTTTTAAAGGCGGTGGCGATATGATTGCTTCGGTCACTTTTGAAGAAACACTTTACAATACTATTCCACACAAATTTGAGGCAGGCACTCCGCCTATTGCCGCTGCTATTGGCTTTGGTGCTGCCGTTGATTACTTGGCGGCTATTGGTATCGAGCGTATCGCCGCATATGAGTTATCCTTACTTAATTATGCGACGGAGCGCTTGAACGATATTCCAGGTGTCAAGATTATTGGCACAGCGGCAGAAAAAACAGCCGTCATTTCATTTACGATCGACGGCATTCATCCGCATGATATCGGCACGATTCTCAATCAGGATGGTATTGCTGTTCGCACAGGACATCACTGTGCACAGCCCGTGATGCAGCGGTTTAATGTGCCGGCTACTTCCCGTGCTTCATTTGCCTTCTACAATAAAAAAACAGAAGTAGATGCCTTAGTCGCTGGCATTAAGAATGTCCAAAAGGTTTTTTTATAATGCACACAAACTCACTGTATCAGGAAGTCATACTTGACCATAACAGAAAGCCACGTAATTATGGCAAACTGAATCATGCTAACCATCAGGCAGTTGGCCATAATCCCTTATGCGGTGATCGTTTGGATATTACACTTCAACTAGAGAATGATCAGATCACTGACATTGCTTTTCAAGGTGAGTCCTGCGCAATTTGCAAGGCTTCCGCCTCGATGATGACAGCAGCTATTAAGGGAAAATCTCGTTTAGATGCAGAAACACTCATTCATGAGTTTCGTGAATTAGCGACTGGGAAATTGGATATTAATCACCCGCATCACCTTGGACGCTTGACGGTTTTTTCGGGCATACGTGATCTGCCAACACGCGTTAAATGTGCAATCTTACCGTGGCATACCCTGCATGCCGCGCTCAACTCGATCGCCAGCACATCAACTGAAGCAAATCATGATTCAGCGCATAAGGTTTCGAGTAAATCCTAGTTTAATTTAGTAGCACACAAAGTTAGATCGCATATATGTTGATTCAATTTGACTTCGCAGAGATCCTGTCATATATGCCCAAACTACTTTCCTGAAAAATAATTGCATACTCAGTATTGATAAAAACTAAAATGCCAAAAATTGCTGATATTGAAGGAACGCCTAACAAAAATGCTTTGAAATTTATCCTCAAAGAACCGCTGACTTGGGGAATTGCACGATCGTATGATAACGCTGAAGCCGCTCAAGATGATCCCCTGGCTGCTGCATTATTTGATATTGATCATGTTACAAATGTTTTTTATATCGATCATTGGATCACGGTTACCCAAGATGGGGAGGCTAATTGGCAAGACTTGGCACGTGAAATTGCCGACCCTATCCGGGCAGCACCCGCCGCCTCGGCACAGTCTGCCGAAACGGTAGCCGCTGCCAGCAATGTACTCGCTGATTTAAGCCCTGAAGATCAGTTGCGCCTGGAAAAAATCAATGTCTTACTGGATGAGGAAGTACGACCGTACCTGCAACACGATGGTGGTGATTTGCATATCTTAGGGCTCGAAGGCAATATCTTGCGTATCCACTATCAGGGCGCTTGTGGCACTTGCCCCAGCTCCATTTCCGGTACGCTGAGGGGGATTGAGAATATGTTAAAAACTATCGAACCGGATATACAAGTGATTGCCAGCTAACAACCCAATAAAAAAGGTGGCTATCGCCACCTTTTTCAATTCGATCAAGCATCAAACACGCTTTCTGAATTCATTGTTGTGTGGATCAATTTCAATTTTGTCACCAATTTCTACAAAAGCAGCTACCGGAATCTCAAACCCTGTCCCAACCAAACGTGCTGGTTTCATGATCTTACCCGTTGTATCGCCTCTTACTGCGGGTTCGGTGTATTCAACTTCGCGCACAATCGTGTTAGGTAATTCAACGGATATGGCTTTATCTTCATAAAAAGTTACCTGACAAACATCTTCCATACCATCAATCAGATAATTCAAAACATCCGGCATGTTGTCAGCTTCCACTTCAACCTGGTTATACTCCGCATCCATAAAAACGTATAGCGGGTCTGCAAAATAGCTATAGGTGCACTCTTTACGATCCAGAACAACCAAATCGAATTTTTCATCTGCTTTGTATACGGTCTCCATCGTGGTGCTGGAAAACAAATTTTTCAGTTTCATTTTGACCACAGATGCATTACGGCCAGACTTGGTAAATTCTGCCCGCTGCACAACCATGGGATCATTACCAACCATCACAACATTACCTGAGCGTAGTTCCATTGCGGTTTTCATATTTCAATTCCAAAATTAAGTTATAAGCAAGGTTGATGTTGCTTTAAAGCAGCAAACATCAAATTCATAAATGATAAATTATAGCCGATTTTCAGCAAACTGCACCAGACTGGATGCTAAATCAACTTGTCCCAATAATTGTTTAAGCCAGTTTTTATTATGTCGCGTGATAGCTTCTCGAAAAAAAAAGAAGTTCAACCAAATAACGCTATTTATTTCGCATTTGCCATTCCAGCAAGCCCATAACTCACGCACTGCATCTGCCACTTTATCCGGCATATTCTCGGTATATAGATCAAGAAATGCATCCAGCTTCTTCCAATGCGCACCTTCTGCTTGAGAGTAAATATTCCAGATAAATGGGCTACCTGCCCATTGCGCGCGTACAAAGGAATCCTCACCACGCACAAAATTAAAATCACAACTCCAAAGTAACCGGTCATAATCAGTCTGCTCCATAAGTGGAATGATCTGGACGGTTAATTGCCCATGCTGAATCAACTTCCCGGTCTGAAATGATGGATTGTTTAGTAGAGTTGCTATGCTTCCAGCCACACTCCCCTCTGGCACAATTAACAAAACCGGCTTTGAAGATTCAGACAATATTCGAATAAATTTAGTAACCGGCGCAGTTTCATAACAAAACAGTGAAATTCGTATCTCACCCGGTTTTCGCGCTAACAAACCTTTACGCTGTAAAAATGCACGCTCTGCTGTTGTGCTAAAAGCACTTCTTTGCGCGATTAAATTCTTTTCTCGCAATAACCCGCCAGTACCTTGCACAAATCCAGGGAAAAAGAATGTTTTGATTAAGGGAAGTCGTGGATGTGGCGATGGCAAACCATGACATTGAGTTACCCAAGGTTCAGCACTGAGATATTCCAGATTAATCCAAACCGGTTGTTTTTTTCTTTGTAACAATGCCGCCACATAAACATCAGGCAATTCACAAGCAAATGCTCCGATCACAACTTCAGCTGGTTCAACTTCGACCGACACACATTGCCAATGACAGATCTCAACACCCTGCACTATTTGCTGTTGAATCTCCGGATTAACATCCGGTGCTATACAGGAAAAGCGGGGCAGATCATCAACCCAAAGCCGTACTGCTTGATGATGATCCTGTGTTAATTGCCGTGCCAGGCGCCAACACACACCGATGTCACCAAAGTTATCGATAATCGTACAAAAAATATCCCACCGGCGTTGCATAGCAGTCTTAGGAAATGACTTTAGCAATTAGATATTTAACCAGAAGTTAGAAAATTGCGGTGTTTTGGAGAGACATACGTAACGGCAAAATTACCCTATTGAATGTTCCCTTTAAGAATACTATTTTTCTGCTGTTCAAATTCCTGTTCCGTAAGCATGCCTTTGTCTCTTAATTGTTCCAAGCGCGCTAGTGCTGTAATTTGATCATGTTGCTGCGATTCTGCCTTGGGGATACGAAAACCCGATTCATCGGGTACAAAAGATTGTGCTTTTGATAATCCGAGAAATTTCCCAATTTTCGAGAGTAGTATTTTAATTAGACGCCATAATTTGGGTAAAAACCAAATCGAAAAACCCAAGAAAATAACAAACAAAACAAGAAAGATCTCGGGATGTTTTAATGCTGCCCACATTCCCGAGAGCACTAGCAGATCTCCCCCAATGGAGGCCGACCAATTCGTAAATGGCTCGGGGGATGTATTAATCAATAGCCGAGTACCTGTCTTGGTTGCATGACTTGTTGCCGCAACGCCGCCTCCCAGAATACCTGCTGCAATCTCGAGCGCTGGCGTCACATCGCCAACCGCACCCGCTGCCAGCATGGCACCAGCCGGAATACGAACAAAGGTTTGAATGGAATCCCACACGGAATCCATACCAGGTATCTTATCCATAAAAAATTCTATGAAATACATCACACCGGCTGCCGCAATCACCAATGGATCTTCCAATACCGATAATTCGGCAGGCAAATCGATATGACCTGTTGAGCCACCCCAGCCTAGTACCAGCAACACCGCATACAGATTGATGCCACTTGCCCAGGAAGCACCCATCATTAGTGCAATGGTCGCTAATATCGCTTCATAATTTTCCATGTTCGAATTTGATTATTAAAAGAATTAACTATTTAATCGCGAATACATTTATCCCGTTAGGTAATAACGGTCTTTGTACATCAAGGCGTTATCAAACATCAACACCACGAATCAGAAGAATCGGAATATGCGCCGTTCGTACCACGCCTTCCGCAATACTACCCATTAGCATACGGCTAAAACCAGATCTGCCATGCGTTCCGATAATGATCAAATCTGCCCGGTTATTCTTAGCTTCCGTAGCAATAACGCTGGCAATACGTTCCCCTTGCGTTTCAAGCAATTTTATCTCGGCTGCGACTCCAGCCTGTTTAAGTTTCTTTTGCGCTTGTGCCAGTATTTTTTCTCCAATTCCTCTCATGGATTGGATTAGCTCCGCATAATTTAGATAATCCTCATTGTCAAAATACCAGATATCTTCTAATACATGTATCACTTCCACTTGTGCATTTTGCTGTTGCGCAAATTTAATGGCTTCATCCAATGCTCGCTCAGATGTAGCACTGCCATCAATTGGTACTAAAATTCGCTGATACATGACACCCTCACATAAATAATGCGTTCAAGAACTTCGTTGAAATAAAAAATCTCTTAGCAGACTTCTAATTGACATATCTTTGTCCAATACTGTCGA
>ERZ1292633.2904-Hain-H41-02um-R1-2904-length-17137-cov-6_pt1 | contig 17137 bp, 11 predicted proteins | sample MGYA00564406_ERZ1292633 | MGnify/ENA primary metagenome ERZ1292633 (study PRJEB36523, sample SAMEA6512639) | groundwater metagenome | collected 2019-01-08 | study: AquaDiva: Metagenomics assemblies of 32 groundwater samples | reverse complement strand
AAATATCCGGCGCGACCGCCGAGCCCAAGGCTCCCCGCATCAGCGAGGAGGATTCGCTCGACGACGCCGCCAGCCGGTATCGGTACATCACGCAGGACGCCCCCGAACAGATGCGCTCTTTGCACGCGGTCGTCGCCGGTGTGCTCGACAGCGCCGATCAAATCGCCAAGTTCTGGGGTTTCCGCTTCGCCCGGGCCCTGCTTGGCGAAAAGAGCTTCGAACCGATGGTCCCGTTTTTGCCGCCACTGGGTCATCTCAACAGCGAGGCCCGCAACGCCTATCGCGCCGAACCCGCGCTCAAGGTCTATTACCCGTCCCCTTCAGGAGACTCGGAAGAACTCCGAGGCCTTGTCGACCAGGTCTTGGGGTCTCTCGATGAATACAGTCAAACCGCGCACGAGGCCGCCGACCAGATCGCGCTCGGCAACGTCTTGCCCGCCGAACTTTCCAAACGCGTGATGGACGGGATGCTCGGCGAGCGCGGAAAGTTCATGGCCCTCCATCGCTTGCGCGCCGCGTCAAAGCGGGCGGCTATCCCGCAGTGGATCGCCACCCTGGGCATGATCATAGGTTCGATGTGGAAGGAGGCGTTCATTCTGGTCCCGACCTGGCCGGGGTGGACGGCCTTCGCGGCCGGCGCCGCCGCTTTCGCCTTAGCCGTGGCCGTCTCCAGCTTGGCCTATGGCGATGATTTCGAACGAAATGTCAGAGGCTCAAGCTATCCCGTGTTCCGCCGGGTGGAGGTGGCTGTGTCCGTCGCGCCGAAACTCCAAGGCCCTGACCAGGCGCGCCTCGCCGATTATTTCGAGTCGATCCTGCGCAAGCGCTGGTTGACGCACAAGGTAGAGTACGGCACGAGCCGCACGCTCGGCACCGCTCATATAAGTGCCGCGCGCGGCCTGGCGCTCTTGCGCGGCCACCTCGACGCCCGGCGCGCCAAGCGGCTGGCGGCCTTCCTCATGGATCACGCCGAAAAGCCGTTCCTGTCCACCGAGCTCATGGCTCCCGTGTTCGCCTTCGAAATCCTCGATGAGAACCAAAGAAAGAGGGCCCTCGACCTCGTGATGAAGGACGGCCCTTTCGTCCTGTTCGAGGACGCAGCCGTCGCCTCGCGCTTTCTCCAACTGGCGCGCGAAGGCCTCATCCCCCGGGAGCGGCGCCTGGAAACGCTCGAATGGCTGACCCGGATCCTCGCCACCCATCGGTTCCAAGAACGCCAATTCACCATGATCGCGGAGTCAATCGCCCACTTGGCCGCCGACCAATCCGACGCGGCCCGCCTGGCCGCCTACAACGCCGTTTTCGACGCGAGAAAGTCGTTCTCCTCGACGCCCCCGCAGGATGAACACTCCGTCGCCTACTACGCCGCCCTGCTGCGCCTTGGCGTCCAAAAAAAGGCGTTAACGCGCATCGCCGATCATCTCTTGGCCTCCGAGCTCAACACCGCCGACCAGCTCGCTTGGCTGCTGTCCCTGCCCGAGCTCGACGCGCAGCGACGCGCAAAAGCTCTCGCCAAGCTCGGAGGTTCCGCCGGCGGCCCTTGGTGGAGCCATGAGACATGGCGCGCGCTGGACGCGCTCGCGCGCCACGGCGACCTGCGGAGAGAACGGCGCGCCCAAATCCTCATCGACGCGCTATGGAAATTCGCCACGGAAGGCGGACACAGCGACCGCCGCTTCGAACAGTACGCGCACGCGGCCGAAGCCATGACGCTTCTCGCCGAGCTCAACGCCGAGCCGAAACAGCCCTAATCAATCTCTCGGCGTCCAGGCGGAAAACAATTGGCCGTATCGTTGCATAGAAAAAGGAAAAGATTCTATGCGGAGAACGCTTCCCTCCCAGTGGCTCCGACGCTTGATCGTGGCTTGGCGCGGCGCCTCTTTGGCGCGGCAGGCGTTTATCGCCTTCTACTCCTCCACGGTGGCGGTGACCGCGATCACCTTCATCCTGTACATCCAGGACACGCGCCGCTCCGTGCTGGACATGGAACGAGCGACGATGACCAGCATGTTCCCGGTCGTCGAAAGGGTCATCTCCGACGCCATGCTGCAGCAGTCGCGCGGCGCGATTACGCATCTGTTCTCGGTTCACAACGCGCACGGACTCGATGAGCGGATGTTCCTTCTCGACCCCAATAAACTTGCGGTCAACACCGAAGACCTGGCCCGGCAGGTGCGGCCCCGGCGCGAGGTGCCGCGCGCCTTCGACCCGGGAAACAACATCATCATGGATTTTCCCATCCGCAACCGGCCCGCCTGCGCGCGCTGCCATGGGACCCTGCCCGAGACGCTCGGCTACGTCCGCTTGGTCTCGCCCAAGCGCGACCAGCAGGCCGTGGCCGAAGCCAATCTCAAAGGACGGCTGATCATCCTCTTCTCCTCGTTCATCTTCCTTGGGCTGTGGACCCTCATCATCGTGCGCCGGGTCATCGACGAACCGATGAACCGAATCGTCGAGGCCATGCGAAGGGTCGCCCACGGCGCCTTGGACACCCGCGTCGACAATCTTCCCTCGGGGGAATTGCGCTCGATCGCGCGCGGCTTCAACACCATGGTCCGCCTCCTGGAAAAAGACCGCAAGGAAATCCTCGACCTGCACCGCAGGCAAGTCGCGCACATGGAGCGTCTCGCCGCCCTGGGCGAGCTCTCCGCCCACCTCGCGCACGAGGTCCGCAACCCTCTGACCGGCATCAGCTCGGCCATGCAGGTCATGCAGGGAGAGGTCCCCGAAAACAGCCCCCGCCGCGAAGTCCTCGGAAAAATTCTCGGCCAGCTCAACCGCATGGAGCAGACCATGGGCAACTTCCTTCGTTTCGCGCGCATGCCCGAGGCCGTCGTGCGCCCCTTCCGCCTGCATGAGCCGCTTGGACGCGTGCTCGACTTGATCGAGGGCCGGCTGCGCTCCCAGCATGTCCGGCTTGAACGCGCCATATCCGACCAGCTCCCCGAACTTCGCGGCGACCCCGGCCAAATCGAGCAGGTCTTTCTCAATTTATGCATCAACGCTTTGCACGCCATGCCCGCGGGCGGTACGCTGCGCGTCGGCGCGCGCCGGGAAACGGACGGGACCCTGATCGTGGAGGTGTCGGACACGGGCAAGGGCATCGCCAGCGGCGACCTGGAAAACGTGTTCCGGCCCTTCTTTACCACGCGGGAAAACGGCAGCGGACTGGGCCTGCCCATTTGCCGGCAAATCGTCATGGCGCACAACGGCGAAATCTGGATCGAAAGCGTCCCGGAGCGCGGCACGAGCGTCTACGTGCGGCTTCCGGCCGTCGAGGCCGTCGCGCCGGTGGAGGTCTGATGTCGGCGAAAATACTGATCGTAGACGACGAAGAGCTCATCCGCTGGTCTTTGTCCGAGGACCTGCGCGCGGCGGGCTTCAAAACGTTTTCCACCTCGAGCACGGCCGAGGCCGTGGCCGCTCTGGAGGCGGAAAATCCCGACGTCGTGCTGACCGACCTGCGTCTGGGTCAAGACAGCGGCCTGGACGTGCTCAAAAGCGCCCGTCTCAACAACCCGGAGCTTCCGGTCATCATCATGACCGCTTTCGCCGATCTCAGCAGCGCCGTGGAAGCCCTGCGAGAAGGCGCGGCCGACTACATTTCCAAGCCCCTGCAGCTGGCGGGACTCAAAATCACCCTCAAGCGCGTGCTCGAAACCGCCCAGCTCAAGCGGCGCTTGGACAGGGCCCAGCAAAAGGGCCGAGACAAGTACAACTTCGCCTCGATCGTGGCCGAAAGCCCTTCCATGAAGGACGCTCTGGCCATGGCGAGGAAAATCGCGGCCAGCCCTTTTGGCACCGTGCTCATCCTGGGCGAAAGCGGCTGCGGCAAGGACCGCTTCGCCCGCGCCATTCACTACGGCAGCGTCCGCGCGAGCGGACCGTTCATGGAGATCAGCTGCACGGCGATTCCCGAGAATCTCCTGGAAAGCGAGCTGTTCGGCTACGAAAAGGGCTCCTTTACCGGAGCCGTCGGGCAAAAGAAAGGGCTTTTCGAAATCGCCGACGGCGGCACGATCTTTCTCAACGAGATCGGCCATATGCCGCTGGGGCTTCAGGGCAAGGTGCTGCGCGCCTTGGAGGATAAAACCTTCAAGCGTGTGGGGGGACGCGACGACATCACCGTCGACGTTCGCGTCATCGCCGCCACCAACGAGGACCTGCCCCGCGCGGTGGCCGAGGGCCGCTTCCGCCAGGATCTTTACTACCGAATCAACGTGCTGACCATCGCGCTCAGGCCCTTGCGCGAGCGCAAGGAGGACATTCTGCCTCTGGTCGAACGCCTCCTGGGAAAGCTCAGCGTGGATATGCTAAAACCAAAACCTGTTTTATCTCCCGAAACCATCTCGCGGCTCCAAACCTACAAATGGCCCGGCAACGTCCGGGAGCTGCGCAACGTGCTGGAGAGAATGATGATCCTCGACGACTTGGAGTTTCAACCCGCCGCCGTGCCGACGACCGACGCCCGACCCGCCGCCGCTCCGGCGGCTTCGGCGATCCCGAAGACCGAAGGGCTGCGCCTGGAAGACATGGAAAAAAATCTCATCCTGCAGGCGCTTGAGCGCAGCGAGGGAAACCAGCAAAAGGCCGCCAAGGCGCTGGGCCTCTCGCGCGACGCCCTGCGCCGGCGCATGGAGAAATTCGGCCTCAAGGAAATCGTCGGCGCCCTGGCCCTTGTGGCTTTTCTCGGGACGACCTCGTTGGCCGGCTGGTTCGGCGGCGACAAAAATCCCAAAGATGTCTTCCGCTCGGCCAATGAAGAAAAAGCCAAGGAGTTGATGGCGAAAACCGGCGCTCACGCCCCCGTCAAATCCGGCGAGTGCTCGAAATGCCACTCTCATCCCAAGGACGCCGCCAAGCTGACCCAGGAGCTCAAGCCCTTATGCCTGTCCTGCCACGTCGACCGGGCGACGGACATGAACAAAGCGTCGGTGCACTCGGCCTTCAAGGACATGGACTGCAATACCTGCCACCAGGCCCACGCCTCGGACAACCCGAGTCTTCTCAACAGCCCGGTCAATGAGCTGTGCGCCACATGCCACGACGTCAAGGACAAGGCGCTCAAGGCCGCCCATCACGGCGTCGCGGTCTTCCAGGGCGCGTGCACGGACTGCCACAGCCCGCACGCCTCCAAAAACGCCAAGCTCATCCTCGAAGGCAAGGAGCACGTCCCTTTCTCCTCGCGCTCCTGCGAGATGTGCCACGTCAAGACCGCCTCCGACGGAAAACCGGCGCTCAAGAAAACCCCGGGCGAGTCCTGCTTCGTCTGCCATTCCAACTTCCGCAAGCTCGCCAAGAGCGCGGTCGTGCACCCGCCTTTCGAATCGGGAGACTGCACGACCTGCCATAATCCCCACGTCAGCAAGCGCGCGGCCCTCATACGCGCTCCCATGTCCGACATTTGCTTCGGCTGCCACGACGCCGCCCTCAAGGACAGCCACCCCGCCTCCGGACATCCCACCGCGCGCGAGGAGAAGGCCGATCCCCGCCGCGCCGGAAAGCCGTATAACTGCTCGTCCTGCCATGAGCCCCATGCCGGCGCCAACGCGAAGCTCATGCGCGCCGATATATTCATCCTGTGCACGGAGTGCCATAAAAAATGAAAACCCTGCCGAGCCTCAACCTTGTTCTCGCCGCGGCGCTCAGCGTCCCCGTGTCCGCCCGCGCCGTCGCAGTCTCGACTCAAGGCGCCGCAGCCCCCTCCGTTCCCGGGGCCGGACCTGACATCGTGTTTCCCCAGCCCCCCGACAAGCCCCGCATCCGCTTCGTGCGCTCGATCCAAACCGCCAACGACCTCAAGCCGAAAACCGAGAAGAAAGCGGGCGGCTTTTTCGCCAAGATCGTCGCCTTTTTCTCCGGGGGAGAACGCATCGTCGAAATGTTCAACAATCCCTACGGCATTTGGCGCCGCGCGGACAAGATTTACGTCTCCGACACCGGCGCCCAGCACCTGGTGGTCGTCGACCTCAAGGCCGCCTCCTTCAGTTACCTGGGCGACAAGGGCGAGGAAAGCCTCAAGTCCCCCGTCGGCGTCGCCGTCGACGAGGCGGACAACGTCTATGTGTCCGACACCGGCGACGGCTCGATCAAGGCCTACGCCCCGGACGGCCGAATGATGTGGAAATCGGAAGGCGCCGGCGGCGCGGCGGGCCGCCTCAACCGTCCCGCCGGAATCACCATCACCCCCGCCGGAGAACTTTTGGTCGCCGACAGCAGCAACCGCCGCATCGTGGCCCTCGCCAAGGACGGACGCTTTCTCAAGGAGATGTGCCTTCACGCCAACAAGGAGTATTTCGCGCTGCCCAACCCCAACAATGTCTGGTCGTTGAAAAACGGGGAATTTCTCGTCAGCGACCCTTTGGCCGCGCGCGTTCACATCTTCAGCTCGACCGGAGCGGCCGTGGGCGGCTTCGGCGAGCCCGGGGATTCGGCCGGCTACATGTCCCGGCCGCGCGGCGTGGCCGTCGACTCCGACGGCAACATCCATGTCGTCGACGCCATGTTCAACCGCGTCCAGGTGTTCAATCGCAAGGGAGACGTGTTGGTCTGGTACGGCGGCCCCGGCAGCCAGCCGGGCAACATGGCCTTGCCGGCGGGCATTTTCATTGATGAAAACGACTTGATTTACCTCGCGAATTCAAAACTTCGGCGCATCGACATCTTCCAGTACATCACCTACCCCGAAGACAAGATCACCGTCCCTAAAAAGGGAAAAAAATAGGGCGTGCGCGAATGCGCGCACCCTCAGCGTTCGCGCGCACGGGCGGCCTTAAATAACGGGTTAAAACGCTTCTTCTAAGAAAAACGGGCGGCAGGAATGTTGCCATCCAGATGGGTGGCGAGAAGTCGCCGACGCAAATCTTAGGAGGAGAAACCAATGAACGCAACACTCAAAACGGCGGGACTGCTTGTCGCAAGTCTCGCCCTTGTTGGGAAAGTTCATGCCGCGGGCCTGCCGATTCAGGGCTCCAAGCATGACTTCACCGTCACGTATGTCGGCGCTTCAGGCGGCGCGAAAACGCTGTGCTCGACCTGCCATGAAATGCATAAACCCGTGAAAATGAAGCCGCTGTGGGCCCGCAACAACCCGGACGCGACGCTCGTCTGGAAGGTCAATAAGAGCGGAGTCGCGACCACGTTGCCGGCGACCTACGTGGAGAACCCGCAGTACGCCTTGGGCGTGACCACGGCCACCACCAGCGTGGCGATCCCGGTCGGAGCCTTCGTCGACGGCCGCTCGGGACTGTGCTTGTCCTGCCACGACGGCACTCAGCCCGTCGCCAACGGCATGTACATCAACGGAAGCCCGACGACCACCTCGCCGAACTTCGGCGGCAGCGACCTGTCGAAAAACCACACCATGGGCCGCGAGCGCGGCTTGTACGACCGGTACGGCAACCTCACGCCTCTGGATGTCCTTAAGCTCAACGACACGGTTGTCATCAATGCGTCCAACGGCACGCCCGTCACGCGCTACTTCATCGGCTGCACGACCTGCCATGGCATTCATGACAGCGTGCCGACGAACCAGAAGCTGCTGCGCAACGACTTCGCAACCGGTTCCGGCCCCGTCTGCTGGAACTGCCACGCCGGCAAGTAATCCGCACGGACCCCCGGGAAACCGGGGGTCTTTTTTAGGTTCACGTTTCCGCTTTATGGTGTTCGGCCCAGGTTGGACATGATCGACGCGACAACGACGGAAGCCGTGCTGATGGCCCGCCTCCAGTCCCTGCGCTGGAAGGCGGGCCTGCGCTGTCCGCGCTGCGGCCACCGCGACTGCGCCATCCACGCCAAAGGCAGGGACGGCCGGCGCAAGCTGCGCTGCTCCGGCTGCGGCCGCACCTTCAACGACCTGACCGGAACGCCGTTGGCCCGCAGCCACCTTCCCCTGACCCTATGGGCGAAAGCGGCTCGTCTTATGGCCTGCGGCCCTCAAACGTGCTCGTCATTGTCGGTCAAGCTCCACGTCAAGCTCGCCACCGCCTGGCGCGTGCGAAAAATTATTATGGACGTGCTCAAAGACTCCGAACTCCGCCGCATTCTCGTCAACGAGGACAGCCCATGAACCGCGCCATATTCGTCGCCCTGCTCGCGTCGATCCTTCTCGCGGCGGCGCCGCCGGGCGAGCCGCCGCCCCCGCAATGGCCCCCCGCCCCGCAGGCCGCCCGACTTAAGTTTTCCGGCGAGATCGCCGGGCCGCGCATGGCCGGGGCAAGCCGTCTCGGGGCCTTCGTGCGTCTGCTCGTGGGCCTCGACAAAGCGGGGGAAATCTCCTCCGAGCGCCTGGTGCGGCCCACGGGACTGTTCGTCAGCAGCGCGACGGTGTTCGTCGCCGATCCCGGCAGGCGCGCCGTGCTGCGCTACGACGAGGCCGGAGGCCGGGGAGCTTGGTGGCCGCGCGACGCCAAAATAAAGCTGCTCAGCCCCGTGAGCGTGGCCGCGGCCCCCGACGGGCGGCTGTTCGTCCTCGATTCCCTGCTCAAAAAAGTGTTCATCCTCGACGCCTCGGGCAACGCCGCGGGCGAGCTTGAGGGCGACCCCGAGGGCATGGGGCAACCCGCCGCGCTGGCCGTCTCCGGGACTAGGCTTTACGTCAGCGACGTCAAGAAGCACCGCGTCGCGGCCTACGGCCTGGACGGAACGTTCCTGCAGGCCTTCGGCCGCCGCGGCAACGGCTCCGGGGAATTCAACTTTCCTACGTATCTATGGTTCGACAAGGCAGCCGACCGCCTGTGGGTCACCGACTCGGGAAACTTCCGCCTGCAATGGTTCTCTCCCGACGGCCGCTACCTGGGTTCGATCGGCGAGAACGGCAACCGCCCCGGCTACCTGGCCCGCCCCCGAGGCCTGGCCGTCGACTCCGACGGCCATGTCTTCGTCAGCGACGCGGCCTTCGAGGCCGTCCAGGTCTTCGACGAAAAAAATAAATTTCTCTTGTTCGTCGGCCGCTCGGGAACCGCTCCAGGCCAGTTCAACATGCCGGGCGGCGTCTTCATCGACGGCCGCGACCGGGTGTACGTGGCCGACACCCAAAACGCCCGGGTCCAGGTCTTCCAGTACCTCAAAGAGGTCAGACATGAATAAGATAGCGCTTGCGTGCCTCATCCTCCCGGCGGCGGCTTTCTCGGCTCGCGCCCTGTCCGTCGTCAACTCCAAACACGATCTCTCGGCGCACAGCGCCACCACGGGACCCAAGGCCGTCAGGGAACTGCAGACCTGCATGTTCTGCCACGCCATGCACAAGCCCGTCGAATTGAGCGCCTTATGGAACCGAACCGGCGCCGCCGGCGATTTCACCTTTTACTCCTCGAACTATCTCAACAATTACCTCGGCATGAAAGCCCCGACGATGACCGAGCTCAACGCCTCCAAAACGAAGCTGTGCCTGTCCTGCCACGACGGAGTGACCGCCCTGGGCGCGGTGGCGAGCGTGGCGCCCAACACCGTCGAAGTGAGCGGAAGCCTGGGCGCGACGAAGGTCCTCGGCACCAACCTGTCCAACGACCACCCCGTGCTCTACGACGTCAAACCCGGAGCCGGCCCCCCCTCCCAACCCGGAACCAACCCCGAGATCCAGCTGCCCCCGGACGGCGACGCGGTCAAGGTTTACGGCGACACCAACCGCGTCGAGTGCATGTCCTGCCACGACCCGCACGACAACGCCAACGGACATTTCCTGGTCAAGTCCAACGCCAACGCCGCGCTGTGCACCTCCTGCCACGTCAAGACGGAGTACACATCCAGCGCCCACGCGCTCTCGAACGCGCCCTACACACCTCCGGGCGGCGCGGCGACGACGGTCGCCGAGTCTTCCTGCCGCAATTGCCACAAAGTCCACGGCGCGTCCTCGGCCCAGGCCTACATCCTGCGCGAAGCCGAGGAAAATACCTGCTACAACTGCCACGGCGCCCCCGCCTTGCTCGGCGCCAAGAGCATCAAAAACCAATTCTCCAAGGCGTCCAAACACCCGACCGAAAGCGTCACGGGCCTCCACATCAATCCCGAACTCGACGCCTCCAACCTGGGGTCGTCCAAACGTCACGCCGAGTGCTGGGACTGCCACAACCCGCACCGGGCCAGGACCGGGACCCACTCCACGCCCGGAAACGGAATCGGAAACGTCCTGCTCGGGGCCTGGGGCGTGGAGCCCACTTACGGCGCGGGCGCCTGGCTGGCCGCCACCTCCTATGTGCGTCACGTCTTCAATGACACGACCAATTACAAGGAGTACCAGCTCTGTTTCAAGTGCCACACCTATTACGCCTTCGCCAACACCCCCCCGGCGAACTCGACCGACCAATCCATCGAGTTCAACCCGGCCAACCGCTCCGCGCACCCGGTGCGCAACGCGACCGGCGCCCAAACCGGGGCCGTGGCGCCCAAGGCGCTGGAGACGGCGCAGATGTCGGCGCCCTGGAACGCAAGCGCCAACGTGGGCGCCCAGACCATGGCCTGCAGCGACTGCCACGCCTCCGACGTTCCCGGCGACCCCAAAGGACCCCACGGTTCGTCCGCCAGCAAGCTTCTCTCCGGGCCGCGCAAGTACTGGCCGGTCAATTCCGCGGGGAAGCTGTGGACCTTGGCCGACGTGAAGAACAACGCGAATTCATGGTCGACGAATCTGTTCTGCGTCAACTGCCATCCCCTGTACGTCAACGGCAGCTTCACCAACAACGTCCATAATAAAGACGACCATAGGAAAAACGGGGTGACCTGCATCACCTGCCATGTCGTCGTTCCCCACGGCTCCCGGCGCTCGCGCCTGATCGGCTACGCCTCCGATCCCAAGCCGTACAATTACGGAGGCCCCGGGACTTACGACAAGCTCGTCATCGAGGGCTTCCGCAAGGCGTCGAGCCGCACGGGCTACGATAAGGACAATTGCAGCTCGCGAGCGACGGGCTGCCACACCGGCTCGGGGAGCTTCGAGCCCTAGCTTGTCATGGGGAGAGCCTCCCGCGGCCGGGCAGCCGCCCTGATCCTCCTGCTGAACGCGGCGGCGGAACCGGCGCGCGCCTTGACCCGCTCGGCCTCTCTCAACTGGAATTTCAGCGACATCACCACCAAGGACCCCTCAGGACGCGCGCGCTATTCCTCTTGGGGCCAAAGCTACGGACTCAACCTCGGCGGCGCGCTCCTGCATCGCGCCGTCGGCCTCTTCAACGCGGGAGGCTCCTACTCGGAGGGCGCCAACATCAATTCCACGGTCAACACCGGCGTCACCGGCCAGCGCAGCCTGGGCGCCAACGTGGCGCTCGACTTCTTTCATCCCGACGTGCAGCGCTATATCCGCTTCGCCCCCAATTATTCCGTTCAAAGCCTGAAAACCAAAGGCGGCCAGGAGCGCGCCGTCACCAACGACCATTGGGGCTACAGCACCGGACTTTCGCTGCCCTATTTGCCCGCCTTCAGCGCCAGCAGGCAATACAACCGGGTCAGGGACTCGTACGGCCCCGTTCCGACCGACCAGCGCCAAACCCTCATGAACGAGAATCTCTCCTATCATCTGGGCCGACTGCGCCTCAACGCCAGCCAGGAACGCCACCGCACCGAGAACAACCGCTTGGATATGGCCTCTCCGCTGGCGACGACTCAACGAGGCTCGCTCGACTACGGGCACGGCAACATCAAGCCCCTCAAGCTCCAATACCTCAGCCTCCACTCCGAATACCTGCGTTTCGCCAACGCCGGGCAAACGACGGGAAAATCGCTGTCGACCCTCGTCAACCTGCGCACGTTCGACTTGGGTTGGGGCCTCTGGAAACATTCCCTCAACTACACCAACGACTCCCGCCGCGACCTGCTGAGAAAAACCCAGGAAATGAGCCAAACCATGCTCCTCAGCAGCAACCGGCCGGTCCCGCGCGGACGCTTCGTCAATTCCATGTCGGGCAACGTGTCCGGACGCGGCACGGCCAACCGCAGCGCCAGCATCGCCCCTTACCTCAGCCTCATCTTCCAGGACGGACGGGTCTTGACGGCCTTCAGCGGAAACGTCGGCTGGACGCGCACCCCCGGCTCCACGTTTCTGACCGATTCCGCCGGCACGCGCCTGGATCTCAAGCCCCGAAGAACCCTCGAATTCTTCGCAGATCTACAAACCAGCGAGTCGCTTCCCTTGACCGAAGACATCGCGGGCGGAAGGCGCAACAGCCGCATCGGCTTGGGCAGCAGCCGCAGGTACGGAGGAGGCGAAACGAGCCTGCGCTACGACCACACACGCGAACGCCTCTACTCCACGGGCCTCGGCTCAAACAGCGACCAAGTCAACCTCAGCGCCTCCGCCACCCCCGCGCAGCGCTTCAACCTCTCCGCCGGAGGCAGCTTCAGCAGGACGAGAACCACCGAAGGCGGCGGCTACAGCTCCAAGAACGTCACCGGAAGCATGAATTACTCGACTCTCTGGGGCCTCACTGTCTCTTCAGACATCAGCTTCACCGACTCCCGCCAATACACCACCAACTCCGCGATCGGCTATTCCCTGGGAAAGACCAGCCTCAACGTCACGCACACATACACCGCCACGCCCTTGCCGTCGTCATACTCGTATCTGAGCCTCTCATTGTCGCGCGCGCTATGAACGCGGCGCCGACGATTTGTATAATCACATGACCGCCACTTGGAGACTCTCATGAAACTCTCGATCGCCGCCCTTGCCGCCGCTCTCGCCGTCGCGCTTGCTCCCTCCCTTCGCGCCGAAGACATCACCGGAACGGTCCTCGAAACCATGGATTCCGGGGGCTACACCTACCTGCGCCTGAAAACCCCCTCGGGAGACCGATGGGCCGCGGTCATGAAGGCGAAAGTCAAGAAGGGCGACACGGCGACTGTCGTCAACACGATGGAGATGAAGGATTTCAAGAGCCCCACTCTGAAGAGGACGTTCAAGCGCATCGCCTTCGGCCTCATGGGAGGCGCCGCGGCACCCGCCAATCCGCACCCGGAGGCGGCCGCCGACCCGCACGCCGCGGCGGCCAAGGACGCTTCCCGCGCCCCCGAGGCGGCTCCCATCAAGGTCGACAAGGCCTCCAGCCCCGACGGCCGCACCATCGCCGAGGTCTACGCCCAGAAAGCGGCGCTCAAGGGCAAAGACGTCGCTGTCAGAGGCAAGATCGTCAAGTACAACCCCGGCATCATGGATCGGAACTGGGCCCACCTTCGCGACGGCTCCGGCCAGGACAAGGACGGCAGCAACGACCTGACCGTCCTTCTCAAGGATTCGGCCGAGCTGGGCCAGGTCGTCACGGTCCGCGGCAAGGTCGCTCTCGACAAGGACTTGGGCGGGATGTACCAATTTCCCGTGTCCCTGGAAGACGCGACTTTGGTCAAATAATCCCTAAGATAGGGCGTCCCGGGGTTTAGAGGCGTTTCGACCTCGCATGCGTAAGACGGCGAAAAACAATAATCCGCCGCCGAGAGCGGTTGCCGGTCCCATTGAGACGCGGCCCCCGACGTGGACTCTCGCCGCTCTCCTCGCGCTCGCGACGACGGCTTTGTATTGGCCTGCGCTGCGCTGCGGCTTCGTCAACTACGACGATCCGCAATACCTGACTGACAACGCCCGCGTGATGGCGGGCTTGAGCGCGGACAGTATCCGTTGGGCGTTCGCCAGCCGCGACTTCTTCAACTGGCACCCCGTCACCTGGCTGTCCCATATGCTCGACTGTCAGCTCTTCGGGCTCAACGCCTGGGGGCATCATTTGACGAGCGTGCTCCTTCACTCACTCAACGGGGCTCTCGTCTTCGCGCTGCTGCGGACGATGACCGGCGCGACCTGGCGCAGCCTGCTGGCCGCGGCGTTGTTCGCGGTTCATCCTTTGCGCGTCGAATCGGTCGCCTGGGTGGCCGAGCGCAAGGACGTGCTCAGCGCCTTTTTCGGTCTTCTCGCGCTCGACTGCTACGTCCGCTGGGCGCGAGAACGTCAAGGCCGAGGCCGGGCTTCGATCTTCTATCCTCTGTCCGTATTATTCCTCGCCCTCGGCCTGATGAGCAAGCAGATGCTGGTGACGTGGCCTTTCATCATGCTGCTTCTTGACTACTGGCCCTTGAACCGCCTCCAGACCGCCTCCGTCTTTCACCGCTTGAAGGAGAAAATTCCGTTCTTCGTCCTGGCGTCGGCGGCCAGCGTCGCGGCCTTCGCGGCGCAGCGCCAGGGAGGCGCGATGGCCGCCGCCGCCGGATCGACCCTCGCCGCGAGAGGCGTCAACGCCCTGATTTCCTACTGCCGCTACCTCGGCAAGGTGTTTTGGCCGCAAGACCTGGCGTTGTTTTACCCCCCACAACAGTGGCCGATCTCAACGGCGCTGTGGGCGGGCGCTCTGCTTTGCGGCGTAACGAGTATTTTTTTCGCGGCGAGAAAGCGTTTTCCCTTTCTACTGATGGGATGGCTGTGGTATCTCGGCGCGCTGGTCCCCGTCATCGGCTTGGTTCAAGTCGGACTGCAATCGATGGCGGATCGCTACTCCTACATTCCGACGATCGGCATCTTGATCGCCGCGGTGTGGGGGCTGCGCGAACTCTTCGGGAGAAGCCGCCCTCGCCTGGTCGCTTTGGCGGGAGCGGGCCTGGCGGCGGTCCTTTCATGCGCGGCCGTCACGCGCGAACAACTGTCGCACTGGAAGAACAGCGAAACGCTTTTTAGTCGCGCGCTTGCGGTCACGAAGGGAAATTGGGTCGCCCATCACAATCTCGGCATGGATTTAAACGAACGCGGCATGACCGACGAGGCGATCGCTCATTTCCGGCAGGCCCTCCTCCTGAAGCCGGACTGCGTCGAGGCCCATAACGGCCTGGGCGGCGCCCTCGAAAAGATGGGCCGGACCGTGGAAGCGGCCCTGATTTATCGGGAAGCCATACGGATCAAGCCGGATGACGCCGCCGCGCGCAACAACCTCGGCGCTGTTTATCATATGCAGGGACAAATGGCCGACGCGATCCGTCAATATTTTGAAGCCGTCCGGCTGAGTCCCGAAAACGCTACGACTCGCTACAACCTCGCCACGGCCTTGGGCCAAAGCGGACGGACGGACGAGGCGATCGGCCAATTCCGAGAAGCCCTGCGCCTGAGGCCCGACTACGCCGAAGCTCACCACAACCTGGGCAATGCCTTGGCCCAAAAAGGATTTCCCGGAGAAGCGCGCGCCCACTACGAGGAAGCTCAACGGCTGCGGCCGGAACATCCCCGCTCCCGCGACGGCGCGACTCGAGCGCTTCGGCCCAAATAGACGGGCGGACGCGTCCAAAAGGACTGTTCATTTCCGCCAAATCGATCTATACTGGCGTCAATGAAATCGATTCTTCGGCTTCTACCGTTGTTCCTGCTGATGACGGCGGCCTGCTCCAAGGACGACGGCCGCAATTCAGTGTGGCTCGCCGTGAGCAACGAGTCGGGCCGGGACGTGCGCGGTCTCACCCTCGTCTGCGGCAAAGCGACTTTGACCAAGCCGGTCCTCGCCGCGGGCCGCACCCAGGCCGGGTGGGCGCGCTTGCCCAAGCCGCAGCCGCTGTCGCTGTCGTTCATTGATCAGGCGGACGTCCGTCAGACGCCGGATGTGGGCGCCGATGTGAGCCCGAGCCTCATCGGAGGACGGGTCCTGCTCACCTTGCACGCAGACGGGAGCGTCGTCCGCCTCGACGAGCCCTCCCTCGCCCCGCCGCGGAGCCTCTCGCACACAATCGATGATTTCATCAACGACAACGCGCCCTGGCTCGCCGTCGTGCTGGGACTGATGATCCTTCCCCCTCTCGTTTACTTCTTCCGCAAGACGAAGGCCGCCGCGCAGGACGCCGGCGCCCGCCTCAAGGACATGGCCGCGAAGGTCGCCGCGGCCGCGACGGCTCCCGCGACCGTCGAAGCGCCTCGCGACCGCGGGGCCCCGGGCGCGACCCAATTGGCGGCAGCCGCCGCGCTCGGCCTTACGCGCAAGGTCTGCCCGGTGAGCATGTTCAGCAACGACTCGAGCAGGCCTGAGTTCTGGTATGAGGGCACGCTTGACGGCCGCATGGTCGGCCTGCTCGACCACGGTCGCATCTGGTTGGGCGCGCCCGATGAGAAAATCTGGTACGCGTTCGAGCGCGGCAAAGACGGGGCATTCCTTCCCGACCAGTTCTTCGAGGGCGAAACGCCTCCCGTTTATCTCGACCCCGAGCTCCCGGCGATGATGGCCCGGTTCTCCCCGGCCGTCACCAAAGTCGGCTTCCTGAGCGAGGCGGTCGAGGCCATGATCGACTGGTCACGCGCCAGCGCCGATTCGGTCACCGCGGACGCGAAGCTGTTGGCCGCGATCCGGAACCGTGCGGAAGCCGGCGAGCCTCCTCTGCTCCGTGCCGTGAGAAAGGGCGACCTCGCATCCCTGAACGCCGCGCTCGCCTCACACGCCGACCTCGAGTCCGTCGGCATCTCCCATGACACCGCCCTCGCGCAGGCGTCCTACTGCGGCCGAGGCGATATGGTCGCGACACTTCTGAACGCCGGGGCCAAGGCCCAATCGGCGAATGGCTATCCTCTTCACGTCGCGGCGCGCCTCGGCCATCTCGAGGTGGTGCGCGCGTTTCTCGACGCCGGCGTTCCTCCGGACACGATCGGGCGCGGCGACTACACGCCGCTCATGGACGCGGCCGACTGCGGCCAGACTGCCGTCGTTGAGCTTCTGCTCTCCCGGGGCGCGTCCGCCCTCTACAAAGACAAGGACGGGCGCTCGGCCTTGTCGTTGGCGAAATACCACGGCTTCGAGCCCCTCGCCGAGCTCCTGACCAAGGCCGGCGCGAAAGGTTAGGCGTGCATCAGATTGACGTCCAAGAGCCACGCGTCCAAAGGCCCAGGTGTCAACGGCTCACCCTCACAAGGCGGAACCCGGTGTTGTCGTCTTGGTCGGCCGGGTTGTCGAGGTCGCGGATATCGGCCCGCACGGAGTCCGTATTCAGGCTGCGGTAGGAGCCGCCACGCACCACCCGGCCTTCGCCCGCACCTTCCGACGCACTGCCGTCCGTGGGCGTATTGGCATACGATGTCTGGTACTTGTCCTGTATCCACTGCCAGACGTTCCCGACCATATCACATAACTGTTTATCAGCCGGCAAGGGCAGTGTCCCGAAAGCTGTGGAAATTGTCGTAGCCTTTGGTTTGAGACTTGAT
>ERZ1292633.2902-Hain-H41-02um-R1-2902-length-17142-cov-5_pt1 | contig 17142 bp, 19 predicted proteins | sample MGYA00564406_ERZ1292633 | MGnify/ENA primary metagenome ERZ1292633 (study PRJEB36523, sample SAMEA6512639) | groundwater metagenome | collected 2019-01-08 | study: AquaDiva: Metagenomics assemblies of 32 groundwater samples | reverse complement strand
ATAATCATCTTTTTCATCTTCATTGCTAGTTTAATTTATTTAATGTAATTCTTGCCTCATCAACACCTTTTATAGGTTCTGCAAACCCAACAATATACAAAAACCTTGATTTTTTTAGTACTGAAAATAAAGAAAAAGAATTAAATAAATTAGATCAAAAATTATATGGTTTTTGGTCAAATAATAAATTTTGTCCCGAAGCTGAAATAGATTTATTTGGTTATTTAGATGATAATAGAAGTATGAAAAATTCTCTTGATGCAAAAACTAAAGAATTTAAGCAGTTATCTACGGATAAAAAACAAATTACACTAGGTGGTAATTATAAAGGAAATTATGGTAATTTTTCTTCTTTAATTGAAGGAGCTTATCAATTTGGAAAAAATCAACAAAACGATTTAAAAACTAATAAACTTGAAGTTGATGATAATTTAAGTGCTTATTTAGCTTCTGGACAAATTTTTTATGCCCCTGTAAAAGAATTTAAAATAGGTTTAGGTGCAGACATAATTTCTGGTGATGCAAATGGTAAATCAAATGGAGTTTTTGAGCTTCTTTATGGAACAAATCATTTATTTTATGGATATATGGATTATTTTACAAATATACCAAAAGATACTAAAAATTTAGGTTTAAATGATTTTTATTTAACAACTGAATGGAAACAAGATAAATTCCCTATTAGTGCTAATTTAAATTTGCATTATATGAATTCAAATCAACCTAATAAAGTTGGAGAAAATAACTTTGGTTCGGAAATTGATTTAACTGTAAAATACCAAGTTGTTGAAAAAAGTTTAATTACTTTTGGAACTAGTGCATTTATTGAAGGTAATTTAATGAAAAATGATACTTTTTTTGGAAAAAGTTCAAGTAATATTAGTTACTGGTCTTATTTAATGTTAACTCATAGTTTATAAAAATAGTGGAAATATCATGATAAAAGTAGATGAAGCAGAAAAAAATATTTTAGAAACTTTATTAGAATGTTCTAATACTATTCAAGATATACGTAATTGTTATCGTGAAATTTTAGCCGAAGGAATAACGGCAGATAGAGATTATCCTCCTTTTGATCGAGTAGCGATGGATGGAATTGCAATTAGTTTTAATGCTTTTGAAAAAGGTAACAAAACTTTTATTATTCAAGATACTCAAAAAGCAGGACAAGCTCAATTAACTCTTAAAGGTAATGAATATTGTATTGAAGTAATGACAGGATGTTCATTACCTATTGGATGTAATTGTGTAATAAAAGTAGAAGATTTAACTATAAATGAAAATAAAGCATTATTAAAAGATAATTTAGACTTAGTTTTTTATAATAATATCCATTCTAAAGGTAGTGATTATAAAAAAGATGATAAATTAATTTCTATTGGAACTGAATTATTAATGAGTCATATTTCTATAATGGCTTCCGTTGGTAAAAAATATGCTTTAGTTAAAAAAAATCCTTCTATCGCATTTGTTTCTACTGGTGATGAGTTAGTTCCAATTGACGCTAAAAATATTGAAGATTATCAAATAAGAATTTCTAATTCTTATGCCATGTATTCTTCATTAAGTAAAAAATGGAATAGTAAAATACAAATTTTTCATATTAAAGATAGTATTTCAGATTTAAAAACAGAGTTATCTAAGATAATAAATGATTTTGATGTAGTTATTCTTAGTGGTGGAGTTTCTATGGGAAAATTTGATTATATCCCTAGTGTAATGAAAGAATTAGAAGTTAAAGAGATTTTTCATAAAATTGCTCAAAAACCAGGAAAACCTTTTTGGTTTGGAAAAACAAAGAATCAAAAACCTATTTTTGGGTTACCAGGAAATCCTGTTTCATCAATGGTATGCTTTTATCGTTATATTTTACCTTATTTATACAAATCAATAGGCAAGAAAACCGATTTTAAACGTACAATTCTTTTAGCTGAAGAAATAAAAACTAACAATAATCTTGTTACTTTTTTACCAGTAAAAATATATACAGAGGGTAGTAAAATTTTTGCAACAAGCTTAAAAAATAATGGGTCTGGTGATTTTTATTCTTTAGAAAAATCAGATGGTTTTATTGAAGTAGAATCAAATAAAGGTATTTTAGATAAAAATACAGAAGTTTCTTTTTATAGCTGGAAATTATAGAGGTTAATATGAATATTATTTTAAAAGATAAAATTGATACTACAACAGAAAAACCACTTATTGATATATACAAAAGACACATTCATAAGTTAAGAGTACAATTAACTGACGCGTGTAATTTTAGATGTTTTTATTGTATGCCTACAAATGTAAAATTTAAAAAACATAGTGAATTATTAACGCCTAATGAAATTTTTAATATTTGCCATACTTTAGTAAAATATTTTGGTGTTAATGAATTAAGATTAACAGGTGGTGAACCTACAATTAGAGGTGAATTTGATGAAATTGTTACTTCTTTAGCAAAATTAAATTTAAAAAAATTTGGATTAACTACTAATGGTTTTATACTAAAAAATAAATTAAATATTTTAAAAGAAAATAATTGTAATTATATAAATGTAAGTTTGGATAGTTTACAAGAAGATAATTTTAATAAAATAACTAAAAGCTCATATTTTAAACCCGTTTTTGAAAGTATTTTATTGGCAAAAGAAAAAGATTTTAAAATAAAAATAAATGTAGTTGCAATGAAAGGCGTTAATGATCATGAATTATTAGATTTTATTAATTTTTCTGCAAAATATGATATAGAAGTGCGTTTTTTAGAACTAATGAAAATAGGAGAAGCAAATAGCAATAATAATTCTCTTTTTATATCTGCAAAAGAAATAATTGATGAATTAAAAAAACATGAAACCTTAATTCCTATAAAAGTTCCTAAAGATTCAACTTCTTTTAATTTTAAAACTTCTAGTGGTGCTAAAATAGGTTTTATTGCATCAGAAACTATGCCTTTTTGCACAGCCTGTTCAAGATTAAGATTGAATGCTACTGGTAAATTAAGAGCTTGTTTAATGTCGGAAAGTGGAATAGAAATGAAAGATAAAACTATAGATCAATATGAAGATATTCTTCAATCATTAATAGCAATGAAACCTTATTATAGAATAGATCATATAGAACAACCAATGTATCAAATAGGAGGGTAAAATGTTAACTCATATTGACGAAAATAATAACCCTAGTATGGTTGATGTAGGTGATAAATTAGTTACCGAAAGAACTGCTTCTGCAAGAGCTATTGTACTTTTACCAGAAGAAATAAGTAAGCTTTTTTATAATAACGATATTCAAAGTAAAAAAGGGCCTGTTTTTCATACTGCAATAATAGCAGGAACAATGGGTTCAAAAAAAACACCTGATTTAATCCCTTTTTGTCATCCAATTGGTTTGGAAAACTGTAAAATTACAATAATTCTAAAAAATAATGAAGTTATTATTGATTGTCATACAAAAGTTACTAGCAAAACAGGCGTAGAAATGGAAGCCTTAACAGGTGCTAGTATTGCAGCATTAACTGTTTATGATATGTGCAAAGCAATGTCTCATAATATAATTATAAAAGAAATAAAGTTGATAGAAAAAAAAGGTGGTAAAAGTGATTTCATCCAAAAATGAAGATAAATACCTTTTTAATCCTTTTGAAATAGCTTTTTGTGGTTTTTCTGGAAGTGGAAAAACGACTCTTATTTGCCAATTATTAAAAAAATTTTCAGACTCAATAAATATTGGTTATGTAAAACATGATGCTCATAAATTTGAGATGGATTATGAAGGAAAAGATACAAATAAAGCTTATTTAAATGGAGCTTCAGGTGTTTTTATAAATGATAAAGAACATAATGCTTATATAGCAAAAGGAAATATAGATTTTTTACAACAAAAAACTATTATGCTTGAATATGATTGGGTTTTTATTGAAGGTTATAAAAATTCTACTGCTAAAAAGATTTTATTTATAAATTCTGAAGAAATAAATAATTATAATAATATAGAAGAAGATTTTAAAAATATAATTGCTTTTATTGGAGAAGATGAATCTAAACCTACTAATCTAAATACTAATAAACCTTATTTTAATAGAAATGAAATTGAAAAAATAGCTGATTTTATAAAAAATACTATGGAAGATGAAGGAAAAAAAATACCTTTATATGGTTTAGTTCTTTCAGGTGGTTATAGTACAAGAATGAGTAAAGATAAGTCTACATTAAATTATCATGGGAAACCACAATACCAAATTACAGCCGATTTACTTTCTAATTTTTGTGAAAAAACTTTTATTTCTTCTCGTGAAGACCAAAAAGATAAATTTGAAAATTATGAAGTTGTTTCAGATGTTTTTAAAAATTTTGGACCAATGGGTGGAATTCTCTCAGCTATGTCTTTATATCCAAAATTAGCTAAAAAATCAGCTTGGTTAGTTCTAGCGTGTGATTTACCTTATCTAAAAAAAGAAGATTTGGAAATAATAGTAAAAAATAGAAATGTTTTTCGCAATTCAACTGTGTATATTAATGATGGAATGCCTGAACCTTTATGTGCTATTTATGAGCCTAAAATAAAAACTAGAATGTTAGGTTTTTTAGCTCAAGGTTATTCTTGTCCAAGAAAAGTATTAATAAATTCGGCAGTTGAGAAAATAACGCTAGAAAATACAATAGCTTTGACCAATGTAAATCATTCTGAAGAATATACACAAGCTTTAAATTATTTTAATCCAAAAGGAGAATAAAATGAAAAATATAACAATATTATACTTTGCAAAACTAAGAGAAGAAGCAAATAAAAGAGATGAATTACTTAAAACTGAAGCTAATACAGCTATAGAGGTTTTTAATTTTTTAAAAGAAAAATATAATTTTTCTTTATCAGAAGATTATTTAAGAGTAGCTATAAATGATGAATTTGCAGAATGGGATGATAAAATAACCGATAATGATATACTTGTTTTTATTCAACCTGTAGCAGGAGGCTAAAATTATGCTAGTATCTGAAATACCTTTAGATTCTTCGGCTTTAAATAAATCTATGGTAAATTTTTCGGCTGGAGCTTTAGTTACTTTCGAAGGTTGGGTTAGAAATCTAAATGAAGGTAAAGAAGTAATAGCACTAGAATATGAAGCATATTCTTCTATGGCAGAAAAAGAAGGGCTAAAAATAATAGAAGAAGCAAAAAATAAATTTAAGATTATTGATGCTAAAGCAGTTCATAGAGTTGGAAAACTAAATTTAGGTGATATTGCTGTATGGGTTGGAGTTAGTTCAAAACACAGAGGTGTAGCATTTGATGCTTGTGAATATATAATTGATGAAATAAAAACCAGAACTCCTATTTGGAAAAAAGAGCATTATGTAAATGGTGATAGTGGTTGGGTTAATTGTGAACATAAACATTAGTTTTTGGAATAAAAAAATAAAATAAAATGGAAAATAACAATTTATCAAAACTATCTTATGGTAGCCTAATATTGTCTTCTAAATTACAAGAGGATATATCTCAAAGTACTGATATTATTAACTATGTATTAGATTCTGGTATAAATATTATTGATACAGCATATTATTATGGTAAAAATTCAGATGATATTGGAAGTAATGAACGATTTTTAAGTCAAATTTTAGGTGATAGAATAAAAGAATTAAACATTGCTACAAAAGGAGGTTACTATTTAAAAAATAATGTTTCTGTAATAAATAATAAAAAAGAGTTTTTAATTGATTCTTGTAATTTAAGTTTAAAAAATCTAAATTTAGATCAAATATATCTTTATCAACTTCATGTTTTTGATAAAAATGAAAGCATAGATAATATAACAGATACTATAAATTTTTTAAAAAATGAAAATAAAATAAAATATTTTGGTTTATCTAACATAGAATTAATGGAATTACATAATTTTAATCAAAAAAGTCAAATATATTCAGTTCAAAATAAATTTAATCCTTTTTTCCAAAAAGATTTAAAAACGGGTTTTTTAGAATATTGTAAAGATAACAATATTATTTATTTTGCTTATGGTATTTTTAATAAAAATAATAATACACTTTTAGATAATTTATTAAATGATTTATCAAAAAAATATAATACATCTTCTGAAATTATTTCTCTTTTATGGATAAAAAGTAAAGGTAAACACATTATTCCTATTATAAGTTCTACAAAAAAAGAGAATATTAATAAATGTATTTTTTCTTATAATAATCTAAACCTAGATGAAGAAGATATTTTAAGAATAGATAGAATATAAATCAAGTAAAATCAAAATAAAAGAACTAAAATATAACTTATTTATAAATTTTTTACTATTTTTTTGTTGCAACAATTGAATATATCATTGGAATTTTATTTTCAAAATGCTTGATACGATATTTTTTTGGTTCAAACTCTATAGTTTCATTAAAACAATTATATGGAGAGTAATCAAACTCATCAAACGAATTTATTTCAAGACCATTTTTAATTAAACTTGTAAAAACTTCACTTATGCTATGATTCCAACCAACAGATTTTTTTTCAATAACAGCATTTTGGTCTGCATAAGTTCCACTTTCAGTTTCTATAATCTCACCTGAATTGAAATAATTGTAACTAATTTTTTCAAAATGATCATCGAACATCCAAAGCACAGGATGAAATTCTACAAATACAAACTTTCCATTAGTTTTTAAATATTTTGAAATAATTTTTGACCATTTATCAAGATCAGGTAACCAACCTATAGTTCCATAACTTGTAAATACTATGTCGAATTCTTGGTTTAAATGATTAGGTAAATCATAAATATCAGAACAAATAAATTGAGTATTTTGATTTGTTTTTTTTGATAAATCATTTGCAGTTTTAATAGCATTGTCTGAAAGATCTACGCCTGTTACATTTGCCCCAAGTCGTTGCAAAGAAATTGTATCTAAACCAAAATGACACTGAAGATGTAAAATACTTTTGCCTTTTATATCTCCTAATAACTCAAGTTCAATATTATTTAAAGATGTATTTCCTTTTAAAAATCCATTTAAATCATAAAAGTCAGAATTAATATGTGCATCTGTTCTAGTATTCCATAATTCTTTGTTAATTGATAAGTAATCTATTTCTATTGTCATTTTTTTTAACTTTTAAAAAATCATTGCAAAATCAATATTTTCACTAAATATGATTAATTTTTTTATTCTATCATATCTAAGCTATTATTAATAAAAATAAAAACTTTTCTGTATTTTTATTATGATCAGTTGTATAATTAAAATATAGCTGATATAAATTTTTAAAATGGCAAAAAAAGATAAAGATGTAACATCAAAAGGTGGAAATAGTTTTTTAACCATAAAAACTGCTACTCAAGATGCTGAAATAAAAAAAGAAACTATAGATTCTTCAGAAGATGATTCATCAAATTCAAATGACCCTAGTCCTAAAAAAAATAAAGCCAAAGCAAAAGTTTCAAAAAAAAGTGAAGCTGAAAAAATAGAAGAATTTACTGAAAAAGTAAGTAAAGTATTAGACAAATTTGAAAATATTAAAAATATCTTAAAAAGTCTGTTTGAAAAAAAATCTGGTGAAGCAATTGAAAAACTTAAAGATGGAATTGTAAAAGGAAAACTTAAATTTTTAAAACCTCTTTTACCACTTTTTATTGTAATTCAAAAAATAAATGAACGTTTTTTTAGAAAAGATGACGATGACGATGAAATAGATGAACCTCAAGATAAGAAAAAAGATAATGAAAATAAAGAGAATTCTGAACCAAGAAAACCTGTTACTTTTTTAGAACTTTCTGAAAAAAATATAATTTTTACGGATAATAAAAAAATACCTTTATATTCTATAGAACAATTAAGAGGTAAAAATGGTTATGTAGCCAGTGATTCTGTTGTTGCACCAATGATAATAGAAAATATAATAAATGCGTTTAGAGAAGTTGCTCCAAAAGCAAGAGCAATACCAACACCTGAAACTGGTAAATATGCTGGAATCCCAATGACAGAAGTTATGGAAAGTATGGGAGAACAAGATATTATGGCTTTTTTAGAATATGTTAGAAACTTTCCTAGAGGCTATGTTGGTAAAAGTTATAGAATTACTGAATCATTCGCAGGTTGGGCAGTAAGTGGAACCCCTGACGATTAAGAACTTTTATGGAAAAAAAATATAAATTAGTAGAGATTTTCTACTCTATTCAAGGTGAAGGAACAAGAGTTGGAACACCAAATATTTTTGTAAGATTTTCTTATTGTAATTTATCTTGTGATTTTTGCGACACACCTTATAATGATATAAATTTAGAACTTTCTGAAGAAGAACTTATCAAAGAAATAGAAAAATTTAAATGTAAAAATATTATTTTTACAGGAGGAGAACCAACACTTCAATTAAATGATAACTTTCTTATTAAAATGAAAAATAAAGGTTATTATCTAGCAATAGAATCTAATGGTATAAAAGAAGTATCAAACATAATAGATTTTATTTGTATTTCGCCTAAAAGTAAAAAAATTAATCAACTTATTGGAGATGAATTAAAATTTGTTTTAAAAAAAGGTGATTTTTTGCCAAATAAAATAGGTAACTTTAAAAATTATTTAATTTCACCGGAAATGAATTATAATTTACCAAATTTTGATAATATAAACTATTGTATTGATATAGTAAAAGAAAATCCTTCTTGGTCTTTAAGCATACAAACACATAAATTTTTAAATATCAGATAAATTAAATATCAATCAAAAGATATAGGTAATATTTTTATTCATATTATCATTTGTTAAATTAATATAATCTCAATATATCAAAAATGTTTTATAATATAAAATAATTATTAAATTATATAGTTTTAGTTGATAAATTTGCTAGACTTAATTTCATTATTTTATGGTAATAAAAATGCAACAAATGGATATTTTTTCTCAAATAGAAGAAAATAAAATAGTTCAAAAATCAAAACTTCATACATATCTCGACAGTTTAGTTGATAAATATAAAAATCCTTCTTTTATTACAAATGATCCAATAAGATTTCCTCATAGATACACAGATATAAAAGATCAAGAAATAATTGGTTTTGTTGCAGCTATGATGGCACAAGGTAGAAGAACAAAAATAGTAGAAAGTATTGAAAAAATAGAAGTTTTAATGGATAAAAAACCTTATGAATATATAATGAATTTTGATTATGAAGTAGAAAAAGAAAGATTTAAAGATTTTAGTCATTTTGCTTATAGAAATATTTTAGGCTCTGAAATAGTTTGTGTATTTCATTTATTAAAACAAGTATTAATAAAATATGGATCATTAAAAAAGCTTTTTTTAGAAGGTCTTAACCCAAAAACTCAAAAAAATGTAAAAGAAGCTCTTATTCATTTTACCGATACGATTTTTAATCAAATGCCTCCTCCAGATGTAACTATTGATGGGAAAATAAAAGCTCTTTTACCTAGCCCAGAAAGAGGAAGTGCTTGTAAAAGATTAAATATGATGCTCAGATGGTTTGTAAGAAAAGATGATGTTGATTTGGGTATTTGGTCAGAAGTTCCTGCTTCTATGGTTCTTATTCCTTTAGATTTTCATGTTTCTAAATTATCAAGAGAATTAGGTCTTACATCAAGAAAACAAGATGATTGGAAAACAGCAGAAGAAATAACAGAAAAATTAAAAGAATTTGATCCTATTGACCCTACAAAATATGATTTTGCTATTTTTGGCATTGGTATTTCTGGTGATGTAATTGAATTACCAGATTAAATATTTATTTTAGGTAAAAAAAATGACTTTAGAAACTATAAGCTTAGGAGCAGGATGTTTTTGGTGTGTTGAAGCAATTTTTCAACGTTTTAATGGCGTAAAAAAAGTTGAATCTGGATATATGGGTGGTAAAATAGAAAATCCTACTTATAAACAAGTTTGTACTGGTACGACTGGACATGCTGAAATAATAAAAATTGATTTTGATAATGAAATAATTACTTTAGATGATATATTAGAAGCTTTTTGGCAAACACATAATCCAACTACTTTAAATAAACAAGGTGGTGATGAAGGAACACAATATAGGTCAGCGATATTTTATTATAATGAAAATCAGAAAAAAATAGCAGAAGAATCAAAAAATAAATTTAAAAGCTCTTTTTCTGATCCTATAGTAACTGAAATAACTCAAGCTAGTGTTTTTTATAAAGCTGAAGACTATCATCAAAACTATTATAATGATAATTCCTTTCAACCTTATTGTTCTTTTGTTATTTCACCAAAAATTAAAAAATTAAAAGAAAAATTTGAATCTAAATTGTCTAAGTAAAGAGTAATGAGTTAAAAGTGAAAAAGAAGAAGTAATAAATGAAAAGTTAAATGTAATTAGATAAGATAAAATATCTTTATTCCTCATCACTTCTTACTTTTTACTCATCACTAAGTATAATATATAATAATTAGGAGTTAAAAAAAATACATGAAAAGATTTTTTTTATTAGCTTTATTAGTTTCTTTAACTGGATGTCCTGGTGAAAAAGAAACTAAATCAACAACACAGAACGTTAGTGATACAGTTAATAATGCTGTTGGTGGTTCAATTAATAGAGCAAAAAATTTAAATGATAAAGCAAAAGATGCTGCAACTGATACAAATACAGTTGAAGAAAAAAAATAGTAAATTATATGTCTGAAGAATTTAAAATACATATTTTTTGGTAGGGAACGTTTTAAAAACGTTCCTAAATAAACAAATTGGATAATCTATAATATTATTCTAGAAAAGTAAGGTTTTTTTCATAAAATCTATCCCTTAATTCTTTTTCATCAGTATCTAAATTAATATCGATAAAAGAAGCGTTAGATAATGCTATTTTCCAATTTAGTAATGGGTAATAGTTATTTGTAATAAAATGAATAAATTTTAATATTTTAAAAGAATCAAACCAATTATGAAAATGTTTTTTGAAGGTTTTTATATCAGAAGATATTTTTATTAATTTGGTAATATTTTCTTCAAATGAAAGTGATTTTAAAGCAATAAAAAATATTTCTTCTTTTATTTCACTAAATTTATCTATAAAATCTAATGAATCTATTTTTTCAATAAAGTCATAGACTTTTTTCAATTCGTCAAAACATCTAGGATCATCAATATTATAATCAATTTCTTTAGAAAAATTATTTGATATTTTATTCATCGAAGCTCCTGTGCCAAAAGGAACTCTATCCGATTTTCTACATTTTATTTTTAAAATAGAATCTTTGGTTTGAAAAATTGGTTTTATTTTTGATAATTTGTTCATCATATAAAAATCTTCTCCAGCTTCTTTAGAATCTGAAAAACCTCTTACTTGTGTATAAGCATCAGTAGAAATAGCCATACAACTTCCTATAGTATAAAAAGAATATTGAGAATTAGCATATTTTAATCCAAAAAAGTAATATCTTAAATATATTTCATATAAAATAAGTGCTTTTCCTAGACTGTCATCTGTAATTTGATCATGGTAAAAATCATAAACAATGCAAGAATATTTTTTTATATTAGGATTAATTTCAAAATAATTATCAGGAATAATAACATCACCATCTGTACATCTTATCCAAGGTGAATTTATTTTATTTTCTTCAAAAAGCTTTAAAGCAATATCACACCCTATTTTTCGTGCCAAACCAACACCTTGTTTTTCAGTAAAAAAATTATTTTCAAAACTTCTATTAATTACCAAAATATCATAATTTATAAACCTAATTAATTCACCTTGTTTAGATTTTAAATTTGAATCGCTTTTTTCTTCCAAAAAACTAATAAGATTATCATTATTACTTTTAATATCTTCACTGGAATTTTCTTTGGCATTTATTACAAGAATAACTAAAAAAGAGTTTTTTTCACCCATTAATGTAAGATTATATTCTAATAAATCTTTTATTTCAAAATATTCGTTATAAGATGGTATTACTATTATATTTTCATAGAACTCTTTTATTTTTTCCGAAAAAACTATCTCTTTTTCTGCATAATTTTCTAAATATTTAGTTGTATTATTTTTCATCTTTTTTATTTTGTCATCTTTCTAAATCTCAAAAATAAAATAATTAATATTATATTAAAATATCTTTTCTTGCTTTATTTAACTATTATACTCTTAATAGTGTTTATGGTTAAATTTCGAGGAGAAATTAGTGTTCAAAATATTATTAATAGATGATGAAAAAGAAATATTAGATTTTATAAAAATAAATTTAGAAATAAGTTGTTATGACGTTCACACAGCATCTGATGGTGCAGAAGGATTAGCAAAAGCAAAAACAGGTGAATTTGATGCCATAATTACAGATATTATGATGCCTAAGCTTGATGGTTATACTATGGCAGAACAAATAAGAAGTAATCCTTTGACTAAGGAAACACCTATTATTATGTTATCTGCTAAAGGTTCATTAGAAGATAAAGTTCAAGGTTTTAATACTGGTGCAGATGATTATCTTACAAAACCTTTTGAACCTCAAGAGTTATTAGTTAGATTAAAAGCTTTATTAAGAAGAAATCATAAAGAAATTTCTAATGATAAAAAAATAAAAGAAATTTTAGTTGCAGGAGATATTACATTATCACCTGATATTCTTAAATTAACTATAAAAGATAGATTAATATCTCTTACACCAATAGAATTTGAGATAATATATTGTTTATTACAATATACAGATCAACCAGTAAAATTAAGTACTATTTTACAAGAAGTTTGGGGTTATACAGATGAAGAAAATCCTGATATGTTAAGAGTTCATTTTAGACATTTACGTCAAAAAATAGAAGAAAATCCAAAAAGCCCAAAATATCTTGTTACAGTAATGAATATTGGTTATAAACTAGCTGTAAGCCCTAACTAGAATTGAGAATTAATTAAATCTATCTGATTAGTAAAAAGTAAGAAGTGATGAGTAATAAGATTAAGAAAATCTCATAACTCGTTACTTTTCACTTTTTACTTTTTTTATAATTAAAATTTTCTTAATAATAGCTTTTCTACTTTACTAAGAAGATCTGTTGGTAATCTTGCTCCAACTTGTTGTATTACAGTTTCAGCACAAAGAGTCGCTACGTTACCACATTCTTCTAAAGAAAGATTATGTAATAAACCAAATAAAAACCCTCCTGCATACATATCTCCTGCTGCGGTTGTATCAATTACAGGTACATCATTTGCTTGAATATGGATTTTTTCTCCGTTAGAAACTATAATAGAGCCTTCTTTACCACATTTAATTACCATAATATCTAACATAGGTGAAATAATATCAATACTTTCTTGTAGTTCTTTTCCTGTTAACATTTTTAGTTCACCATGGTTTGAAAAAACAATATCAGCATATTCTTCTATAACATTCATAAAAGTTTCTCTATGCTTATCAACACAAAATGGATCTGCAATATCAAAAACTATTTTAGTATCATTTTGTTTAGCAACTCTTATAGCATGGTTAATTGCCTCTATTTGATTGTCTGTATCCCATTGGTATCCAGTAACAATAAGGTATTTAGAGTTTGCAATATCAGCATCTGGTAAATCTTTTACAGTATAACATCTACTCATTCCTAAACAAGTATTCATGGTTCTTTCACCATCAGGAGTTATTAGAATTATTGAAGTTCCTGTACTACCTAAATTTGATTGTCTTATATTATTTATTATGCCAAGTTCTTTTACTCTATTTAAATAAAGTTCTCCATAATAATCATCTCCAACCATTCCAGCCTGACTAACATTTCTTCCTAAAATAGCAAGTTCTCTTACCATATTAGGTCCAGAACCACCCATTTCAATAATTTTTTCTTTATTTTCAAATTTTTTAAGAATTAATTGTTGTTCTTCTTCAGAAACCAAATGCATTATTCCTTTTGATAATCCAAGCTCTTTAAGTTCTTCTTCAGAAACTTTAATTATCATATCTTTTAAAACATTACATATTCCTAATACATCAATTTCTTTTTGCATTATAAAAACTCCTAAAAAATAAATCACCAAATTGGTATTTTAACTCAGTTAATACTGAATTTAGTTTTTGAATTGAAGAGTGTTAAATCTAAAATTTATTTAAAAACTACAAAAAACAAGAAAGAATTTTACCTCTAAAACAAAATATAGTCTTTATATTTTTATATAGATTTTTTTTCTATTGTTAACAAAAAATATAATTTAATAGATTAATATGAATGTTTTTAAACAATTCTTTATTGACAAAAAACTAGATTTAAATTAATATTGTCTATATAATTAATAGATAATATTTAAAATATTTTAAGGAAACCTATATGAACTTATCAGAACTATTCTGGAAATCATCACTAGAAGAAATAAAAAAAGGTTATGTTTTTGATGATGAAAAAAAAATAATTACATGTCTTATATGTGGTAAGACATTTGAAAAAGGTATTATTTACTCTCATAAAGAAATTTTATATGAAGCTGAAAAATATATTCATATACATATAAATGAAACTCATGGTTCTGTTTTTGATTTTTTATTAGAAATGGATAAAAAATATACTGGTTTAACTGATATTCAAAAAAATCTTTTAGATAATTTTTACAATCGTCTAAGTGATCAGGAAATATTAAAAATATCTAATGCTGGTAGTTTATCAACTATTAGAAACCATAGGTTTAATCTTAGAGAAAAAGAGAAACAAGCTAAAGTTTTTTTAGCTATAATGGAAATATTAAACGAAAAAGTAGATACTAATTCCAATTTAGTAGAAATACATAGAACTGCTACAATGGTTGATGAAAGATATGTCATTACAGAAGATGAAAATAAAGAGATTATAAAAAAATATTTCAAAGATTCTTTTGATAGTGAAATTTCTAAATTTCCCAAAAAAGAAAAACAAAAAATTGTTGTTTTAAGACATATTATGAAAAATTTTTCTACTGATATAAGTTATACTGAAAAAGAAGTAAATGAAATTCTAAAAAGAAATCATTCTGATTATGTAACATTAAGAAGATATCTGATAGAATATGGTTTTATGGAAAGAAAGCTAGATGGTAGTGAATATAAAGTTAAAATATAGGTTTTTGAAGGTTAAAAATGAATAAGCTAATAAAAGTAAACTCTTTAACAGATCTTGCTAGAAAAACAATAGAAGAATATGTTGAAAATAATTCTTATGTATATCCTGAAGATGATTGCTTATTAGAATATAAAGATAAAAAAGCTGGTGTTTTTGTAACTATCTACAAAAATAAAAACCTAAGAGGATGTATAGGAACAATTTCACCTGTTACAGAAAGTATTATTTTAGAAATAATAAGAAATGCTATATCTTCTTGTACTCAAGATCCAAGATTTTCTCCAGTAAAAAAAGAAGAGTTAAAAGACCTTACTTACACTGTTAGTGTTCTTATGCCTCCAGAACCAATTGATTCTATAGATTTATTAGATCCTCAAAGATATGGAGTTATTGTTCAATCTGGTTTTAATAAAAGAGGGCTACTTTTACCAAGGTTAGAAGGAATAAATACTATAGAAGAACAACTTTTTTATGCCAAAAGAAAAGCTGGAATATTAGATCATGAATCAATTTCTTTATCTAGGTTTGAATCTATAGAATATAAGGAGTAGTATTGATTTTTTAAAGGAATGCTTTTAAAGCATTCCTTTTTAGACAATCCTTTTTAAATATATATTATCTATGTATTTTTATAATTCCTTTTTTTTATTATTAATAAGTAGTTCCTAGACCTGCACCAAAACCAATAATATTTTGGCTACCTTCACTCATTAAAACTCTTGCCCAAATTCCACCAGCACCATAGATCATAAAATTATCTATTTTATAAAGATCATATTTACCATCAACAGCGAGATCTATATCAAATCTATCTAAAGAAGCAATTTCTTCAACTTTAGATCCATAATTTATTTTTTCATTGAAATTTTGCATTACATAATGTACACCTAATTGAGCTTCAACTTTTAATTCATTACTTACTTTATAAGCACCTATTGCTTTTGCTCCAAGCCCTATATAAGTTTTAGATACTTTCCAATAACTATTTACGGTTGCTTTTGCAGGAGCTCTATCAGTACTTCTAAAATAAACATCTAATCCTGCTGCAATTTCAGTATCAGAGGTTTTATAAAGTTTATAAACAGCACCAGCATAAATTCTAAAAACTTCACTCATAATATTTTCTGGTTTTGCTGTTGCAGTTTTTGGTGTTGGATAAGGATATTCACCTAAAAAACTAGCTCCTGCTAAAATACCAGACTCTTTTAACCAAGGGTTATCAAAATCTTTTAACCAATAAGAAACATCTACTGCACCCGATACACCTAATGTATCTTTAAAACTTCTAACAGGTTCAGATTTTACAGGAAAATAGTCAGATATGGTTTCTGTATAGTTACTATAAAAACCTTTTACGGTTAGATTATTTTTTAAAATATCACTATTTTTACCAGAAACTGGAGGTGTTGGATTTGTAACTACAGGTGTTGGAACTACTCCTGATGGTACAGGAGCTATTGGTGTTGGCATAGCAATAATAGGCGTTGGAATAGGATTTACAGGAGTCGGAACAGAAATAATTGGAGTTGGTATTGGAGCAATAGGTGTTGGCACAGCTATAGGAGTTGGTATTGGGGCAATAGGGGTTGGTATAGCTATAGGAGTAGGAATAGATGTTGGAACTGGTATTGGCGTTGGTATAGGTATTGTTATATTTGAATTATTTCTATTAACATCACCTAATCTTGCTTTCAACTCTGGGTTAAGTATTATTGCTGCTCTGGCGGTTATTTCTAAGGCTTCATATCTACTTACAATTCCAGACCAATCAGAATAACCATCAGTAAGTTGCCAACGATTCACTATTTTATCTATAACAGGTTTTTTCTCTTTATCACCAGTAACTACTTTTGGTTGAGATCTTATTGAGATTGGTTCTGCTTGTAAAAAATCTAATACTCTCATAATAAAATTTGCAAATTCATATCTAGTTAATTTTTTTTCACCATTAAATTTATTATCACTTGTTTCCATAACTTGAGCATTCAGAACTTTCATAATATTTCTAAAGTCAGGATTTCCTTGTCTAACATCTGATAAAAGAATTACTCCTCCAGGGGCTTTGTCTCCTAAAAGACCTACCAATATTCTTGCTGTAGCATATCTATTC
>ERZ1292633.2897-Hain-H41-02um-R1-2897-length-17157-cov-4_pt1 | contig 17157 bp, 15 predicted proteins | sample MGYA00564406_ERZ1292633 | MGnify/ENA primary metagenome ERZ1292633 (study PRJEB36523, sample SAMEA6512639) | groundwater metagenome | collected 2019-01-08 | study: AquaDiva: Metagenomics assemblies of 32 groundwater samples | reverse complement strand
TGAAGGGCTTTTGGTAGTTGGCGAGGGTGAAGACACCGTTGAATATAAATTACAGATGGGCTACTTAAATCCGGTCCAAGAACTGACCGGTGTGAAGCAGCGTTTGCTCAATCTCGGACTTTACGAAGGAGCGATCGATAGTATTTTAACGGAAGAAACCAAAGATTCGCTGCGCGCATTTCAAAGTCTTTATAAACTCGAGGTAACGGGCGAACCAACTCAAGCAACTCTTGACAAGTTAGGCGATTTGCACGACGCTGGTTGAAACTAGGCATCGTTTTTTTAGTTTTTTAAGGTTGTTGTCAATTTTCAATCGTGTTTAAGGAGCTATTAGCTAATGAATCCATACCCCAAAGAAATTAAATATTCCGACTTTAATACCAACCTGCCAAGACCACCAAGACCTTTTCCGCAGATTCATGTGACGCGATCGGTCAAAGACCAACCAATCAAAAATACAGTTGATGCACAATCCTGTGGACCTGCCTCAATTTGGCTTAATAGTTTGACAACCGGAGTCAGATCACCGGAGACCGCACTTCATAAATCTTCTGATACGCCTTCTCACGCCTTTATTACCGCTGCGAGTCCATCACGCTATTGTTTTGCACCTTTGTATGAAAATGTTTTTATTCGGTGGAAACATAAGAATCCCGAATTAATCAGGCAAAGCAAATTAGAGCTTTTTTGCCGCATCAATGATGAACTAACATTAATTTGGACGAAGACTTTTACTTGGACAAATTGCCCAGAAGATGCAAGAACTTTATTCAAGGGGTCGTTGACTTATTTCGACGAAGAGCTGGACAAGAAAAATAATCCCGGATTAGAAAATGTTACGATTGACTATGATAGAGAGAAATTTGATACATTTTTCCCCGGAGAATGTGTAACTGCGGAATTTTCGCCTTATAAACTTCGGCTGACCGTTATTCCGATTGCTAAACCAACTCGTTCATACCCTACCTCAGAATGGGTATATTTCGATATTCGGGTTCACGATATAGAACTTGAATGGTGTCCTGACACTGATTTAGATAAAGTTTTGCCCAACACCAACAAAGCTCGAAACCTTGCAATGTGTCGCTCGTTGGCTGATGCCGATGACAATGATAACTTAAATGGAGTAATCCCCTCCATCGGACAAACAAAGAAAGTTTATTTAAAGAGCAACACTTTTTATCTTACGGCTTCCGAATTAGCTGATATTACTTATTACAATCGTTACAAAACTCTTTGGGAAGATGGTCCCGTCATTCCCATTTTTGCCAAAGCCAAAATCCGAAAATCAAATGGTGAGGGAGTTGATGCTCCGTTGGCATTAGGCAAACTCAAATTTATGTGGGATTGGGTTGATAAAGCCACCGATCCCTACACAGTAATAGGAGATGCCAGCATTCAATCTTGGGTGGATACTTCGCGCAATTACAAAACTGCGGAAACAGCGGATTCTCCGGTGGGGAAAAATTGTCATGTTGACCGGGGCGGAAAGCGCGGGTTAGGAGCTAAAACCTGTTTTCCTCAACAAAATGGCAAAGCTCCCGTCGCTGATTTGATTGATCACGACGGAACAGATCAAACGTTTCCTTTTTGCGTTCAACCCTTAAATGGAGAGGATTCCCCTTTCTCAACCCGCAAATGGGCTGCATACTCCTATTCGTGGGCGAGCGGAGCGTTGGCGGGAAAAACCGGAGTCTTATTTCAACCATCACGGATGGCTGGCGACGGTTACGAGTTACACGTTTATTTGGCTTACGATACTGATTCCCAGATGGAACGGGCAACTCCGGCGACGATTCCTCCAGGACTGCACAAAAACACCGGTATTTTCCAAATTTGGCGAGAACTCGACATCATCAAGCATTGGCGGATGAAAACAACCTCGCCAGTTGGAACATTGCTGGATTTAGTCGCTGTCAAAACAAAATTCGCCAAATATTTCATTAAAATGAATATTCCAGCGATTGTTGACCAAACTTTAGGTGATTGGCAAACAACTCTGCAAAACGTAGTTGATGGAGTGCCACCGCCTGCACCGCCGCTACCCGATTATATCCGCGCCGCCGCTGATCCTGCCCGAGCTACAGACGCCGGGCATTTAATTCCTTTGATTGATTACGAAACCTGGTATCGCAAAATGTTGGTCGCCCACGGACCCGACGATGCCAATTTGAGCGATTGGGCAAATACAATTACGAATGACGGCAGGATGCATGGTTGGGAGGATGGAAATGGCAATAACGGATTCCAACCGATCTTAAAACCTTGGACTCTTGATTTTTTACCTAACGAGGTTCTTGAAATTGATGGAACAGTTAGGGTTGACTTCCCGAATGTTCCTGGTATTCCGGCTCTCGAAATTAAGTTTGAAAAAGAAGACTATAATTTCAAAAGAAAGACCACACTTTCTGCCGATCAAAGAGCCGAGTTGAAAAAGAAACTTGAAAGAGCCCTGAGGGCTCACGGATCAATCTGTCTAGAGGGTGAAATCGTAAGTTACGGTCGGGGAAAGAGTAAAGCGAACCATGTGCCGCTGATAGTTCAACTTGCAGGCTTACAAAACCAAGAACGGCGCCAACAGCGGCTTATTAATGTCGAAGCAACTTTGATTGAGCTGAATTGGGAGTTCAACAAGGACTACGGCAAGATGAATTATGTAGACCACAAAGTTAAATACGGATGGGGACTCGATTTATTTGTTGCAGTGATGGACGTAGTATTACCGGCACAAGAAGGAATCGTCGCCGTTCAAGCAACAGACCTTTCTAATTTCGTATTGCCAACCGGGAAAGCCTTCTACGCTAATGCGGCAGGTAATCGGGCTTTAGCGGCAACCCTCGCACCTGATCCGAAGCAAGCGACATTTGAACACGAAATCGGACACGCGTTGTTTTTGAATCATACCTATCATACTCAACCACCAAATGATCCGAACTACCTGCATCAGAAGTTTGATCCGTCTATCAGTAGTTGTGTGATGCACTCTGCGCCGTCTAGTCTAGAGAGTAGATGTTCGGCAGCGAGCCTCTTTTGCGGTTTCTGCATCGTGCGCCTTTGGGGTTGGAGTTTTCAAATGACTGATGCGGCAGGATTGGTAGTTAAGCCAGTTTCAAGAACTTTGTGGTATGACGAAAATTACAATCAAAATCCGGGAAGTCCCGCTCCAATTCCATTTGACCCGACTGATGGCACGAAACAGGAAGTGAAATCTAAAGTTGTTGGAGAAGTCGCGGATCGGCATAGCGTCCCAATTATCACAGGTGGCGGAACTATACTTGTTACTGTCACAGCCGCAGGTTTACCAAACAGTCCTAAAACTTTTCCCGTTGCGGTTGCAATTGGAGACACTCCAAGTATGGTTGCCTCGAAAGTAGCTAATGTCTTGTCAAATGACGGTGATATCAGTTCTTTTTTTAAAGTTCGCTCTAAGTCGGAAGATATCCATCTAATAACATTGGATCGGGCGGCAAATGATCCTACTATGAACATCGCACTTGCCGTTGGAACTTGTGTCGGTATGATCGCCACACCAATTTCGACATACCACATAGCAGGGAAAGCGCCCGGGTTACATCCGTTACCGGGAGATGAAGAGTTTGATTAAAGTAAATTGCTAAGAAAAAGTTCGCTTAATTCTTTGCCGATTTCCGAGTTGGATTCGTCGCCCGTTTTAGGATGCTGTATTTTACGTTGCGTTTTCTATTCCACAGAAATTTTACTAATCTCCAATATTGAGTAACGCCCGATTGAGCCGTCTTTATTGACGATGGTTAAAAATCCTTTATCAACTCCAAATCTGATTACATCATTCATCGGACGTTCAATCTTTGCGCCATCCTTAAATTCCACGACAAGACGAACATTTTCCAAGGCTTGAGCTAATTCTTCAGCTTTGGTCGGTTTCTTAGGTTTAGGTGTTGTTTCTTTTTTGGGAGTTGTAGTTTTCTTCGCAGTCGTAGTTTTTTTGACGGTTGTGGTCTTCTTCGTTGTTTTAGGTTTTGGAGATTCTTTAGCAGTCTCAGTTTCGCCTTCTTTCGGGGTTTCGCTCTTTTCGGTTTCTTCTTCTTTCGGTAAATTATCTGTAACAACTACCTCAATTTTCTTTTCAGATTCAGTTTCGGTATCTGTTTGTTTCTTAGTCGAAGTTTTTGGCGTTTTTATAGTTGAGATAGCCTCAGGTGTGGTAGTAGTTTTAATGTTTTTGGAGTCATTATTTATAGCAAGAATTTTCTTTGGAGTTGGAGTTGGTTTTGGCTTAACTTCGATGATTGTTCCAACCGAATTAACTTTTATCTCAGGCTCGGTTTCAGTTTCGGTTTTAACTTCGGGTAACTTTGTCTCCCCAATCACTTTTGCCGCAGCCATTGCCTGAAAACTTCCTTCAAATTTAATTGAAAACGTAGCTGCATCATAATTCGGAGTTTTTCCTTCAACTTTCAAAATCAATTTTTCAGGCTTTCGCAAATAGATTTCGCGTCCGGTTTGGGTTGACGAAGAATCGGCATAAAGGCTTATTTTGGTAATCGGACGGAGATTGTCGGCGTAAAAAATATCAATGTCACCATTCAAATTAGCGGCTTCAATTTTCAGAAAAACATCGCCTTGAGTTGCCTCAAATACGTAGTAATAAATTGTTGAACGCGGATCACCGATGTCTCTCGCTTTTATTTTTCCGCTAATTGTATCGGAAGTAATTGGAGTTGGAAATTCAACATTGGTTGATTGCGCCTCAACCGAAATTGCGGCAAAAACCAGAAGAATAATAAATACTAAATTAAATCTCACGTTATTCATTTTAAACTAAATCTTTCCGTAAATGAATTAATCTGGAAGTTTCTTCATAACCCAACCTTAGATGAGCTTGAAAACTTGTTTCATTTCCGATTTCGGAATCCGAAGCCATCTCTTCGCAACCCTTGCTTCGCGCCCAATTCTCGGCATTTTTCACCAACAATCTGCCAACTCCAAGCTGCCGATATTCTGATTCCACAAACCAGCCCTCCAAATATCCAACTTGATCGGAATGACAATCTTCCACGAAAGGGCGGATACTAGCTTCCAAAAAACCAACTAAACGATTTTTTGAAATTTCGACAACTAAAACAAGTTGAGTTTCGGTATGCTCGATAATATCAATCATTTCCTCACGATGTTCGGCATCGGTGGATTCGTCCCAGAGAAGTTTGCGTAAGCGAAGCCAATCAGGAAAATCGTTTTCTTGAATAGGTCGGATGTTAAAGTTTAGTTGTGTCATTCGGATATGATTCTAGCAATCTTAGGCTCTAACAACAACCCTTTTTATCAATTGCATAGCGTTATTGATAAATGTTTGTCTAGTTGAAAAAAGTGATTTTAATTTCACATTTTAAAAAAAACAAAAGGTCGAGCAAAATTGCCCGACCTCATTTATTATTTGGAAATTGACTATGCAGCTTTTTGCATCGCTTTATCAGATAATAATTCCAAAGCCTTTTTCAACTGAATATCTTCAGGCGCAGGTTTATTCTTCTCATTTTGATTGGGAGTTTCAGCCTGCTCATTTTGGTTTTGCTCAGATAATTCTTCCGGGTCAACATCTTCATTAGCTTCCGCACGTTTCACTTCAATCGAAGGTTTCACGCCCGAATTTGCACGATCATCACCTAAAAAGGCTTTCCCGGTTGCTGATGCCCATTTTGAAGTTGTCAAGAGCAGTCCATCCCCACCGCGTAGGGCAAAAAGTTGTTGTTCCGTGCCGGCACCAAAACTTCTTTCGCCGACGACATCTCCGCGTTGACGCTCAAGCACCGCCGAAGCGACGACTTCACCAGCACCCGCCGTTGCCGTATCAATTAAAACAACCAGTTTTCCTTCAAAAAGGAATTTAGCCGGATCCGCTGCGTAGGATTTTAAGACTTTGCTTTCTTTCCCGATTACTTGCCCTAAATTGCCGTCTTTAATGAAAAGATTGGCAACTGCTACGGCTTCCGTAATTGTTCCGGCAGCAACTCCACGCATATCTAAAACGATTTTTTGCACACCTTGTTTTTGCAATTGGATAACCTGATTGCGAACATCATTAGCTTCACCTTCTTCAAGACTATGAACCTTAATATTGCCAATCTTTCCTTCTTCAATTTTCACTTCAGCTTCAGGAGTCTTAAAACTTCCGCGAGCGATTTCAATGGTTTGAGCTTTTACATTCGGACGTAAAACACGAAGTTTGATTTTTGAACCAGCGTCGCCTAAAAGTAGCTGACGGGCATCGTAAAGAGAAATATCACGAGTCGCTTTGGTTTCAATGTATTCAATAAAATCACCCGATTTGAGTCCGGCTTTTTCGGCAGGCGAACCTTTAATTACTGAAATAACATAAAGATAGCCCGAAACCTGCGAGAATTCTGCACCAATTCCCGCCATTGTGTTTTGTTTCTTCGCTTGAAAATCCTTAACCTGCTCGGCGGTTAGATACGATGAATAAGGATCAAGTCCGTAAGCTAATCCGCGCAATGCGCCTGAGCGAACTTTTTCCAGATTCGGCTCATCCACATAGTCATTCTGAATATGCTGTAAAACACTTTCAAAAATGCGGATTTGCGCTCCGGCATCATTAATCGGCTGTTGAGCAAAGGTCGGAAAGAAATTGCCCAAAATGCCGGGAAGCATTGCATAAAGCGAAATTCCTACTGAAACAAAAACTAAAATCAATTTACTGCGGAATGACATTAAAAATTCTCCTCTTGGATTATGGCTTAAGAATATTAGATAATGACTTAAGTTTCGTAATTATCCGATATTTAATTTCAATAATCAATTATTTGCGTGCAAGATAAACAAATTACTAATCAAGCTGACTTTTCCGAGATTCTTTCACTTTCTTCAAAGGGGCGTATTATCGCACTCGATTTAGGAACTAGAAAAATCGGAGTAGCTGTTTCTGACGAACTACAAATCACTACGCGACCGCTTCCAATCATCAGAAGAAAAAGCTGGAAAGAGTTTCTCAAAAAAATCGCCTCACTTATCGAAGAGTTTGATGCTGTTGCCCTCGTTTTGGGTTTGCCATACAACTTTGACGGCACTGAATGTGAAATGTCGCAAGAAGCCCGCCGGTTACATCGAAACTTTTCTTTGAGTTTGAAAGTGCCTGTTTTCCTTCAAGACGAACGCCTTACCTCCAAATCTGCACAACAGCATTTATATGACCAAGGCATTGAAATGAAGGATATTTTTAAACAAATTGACAGCCAAGCCGCTGCAATTATTTTGGATGATTTTATTTCTCTGAAAGCGGAATTGATTAAAAGAGACAAAGAGCAGTAAAACCTGAATTTAATCTAATATTTTACTGCTTTTTGTTCTAAAACTACTTCGGCTGTAAAACCCAGGTTTCTTTCGTAGATTTCTCAACCGCAGTTTTACTAAACGGGAAAAATGGTAAATCCCCTTTATTCCAAGAATCAAATTGGTCTTTGTAATGCGGACTTTTTGGATCGCCACTTTGTCCGAGTGGAATAACGTGTCGCGTATTGTCCCAATCATTTGGAGTTGCGATATGACGCATTGAAACACTTGAACCGACATTTGGAGTTGTCCCGCTTCCATCAATGCCGATATTTGGCGTGGCAAATTGAGCTCCAATTAATGGGGCAACTCCTAAAGGATGTGGAAAATTCGCCTTAAATAAACCACCCCAAATCCATTTAGAATTATCTTCACCAAATCTTTTTTGTAATGATTCGCGGGATTCTTTATCACAAACCTTGAAAAATTCCGTGTAATTAGCAAAACCTTTTGGAAGCCATTTAGCAGGCTTCTCATTAATAATAGAGAGCAACAATCTTTCCCGCACAATGTAGCTTGGAATCGGTTTATTTTCTTCAGCAATTTTATTGGCAATTGTGGTGCGGATTTGATTAATTAACAAAGCTCCTTTTGAATCAGCAGACATTTTTCCGTCCCAATTCTTTAATACTGCTAAAGTGTCATCAGAAGCTGCCCCCATTTTAATTATTTCTTTTGCTAATAAAACATGCGGAGTGCTGTAAACATCTCTTAGAATTGCGGTTACATCGCTGACTGTAATTTGTTTATTTCCATCAATCAAATCGTAAATCCTTTTTGCTCGCCAAGGGGTTGCCGCATCTCTGGACATTTGTGAGTATTTATAATTTGTGCCAACAATCCGCTGATTTGCTGTCACGATAAAATTACTTGGCGGATTATAAAGCTGAGGCAATTCATTGAAAGGAATATAGCCCGTCCATTCGCCATCGTTGGTCGCTCCATCGTATGGAAAACCTCCATCGCCTGTTTTACGAACCGGAATCCGCCCAGCGGCAACCCAACCGATATTTCCTTTGTTATCAGCATAAACAAAATTTTGGGAAGCACCACCATAAGTTTTAAGTGCATTTTGAAAATCAGACCAATTTTTAGCTCGGTTTAGTAAATAAAACGCTTCAAATTCCTGATTTTTCGGATCACGGGCAGTCCATTTTAGTGCAAATTTTTGTCCGCCTTCCTCGGTAAAAATAACGCCGTTTCTAGTTTCTACTACATCTATTGCAACTGTTTCTGTTTCAGGATTCAGCGGATTTTTTCGGACTTTAATCTCTTCTTTGCGAATTGTTGGTGTTTCCCAACGTGTCGGAGTTTTATACTTACCTTCGGCATTAAATGTTTCTATATAAAGGTCTTGCACATCTGGTCCGACATTGGTTGCTCCCCAAGCAATCGAATCATTGTGACCTAATACAATTCCCGGAACTCCCGGAAAAGTTACGCCCGAAGTTCGCAGATTATCAGTAGAAAGATGTGCCAAATACCAAATTCCGGGAGCAGTTGCCGGAAGATGCGGATCGTTTGATAAAATTGGTTTTCCGTCTGCGGTGCGTTTACCGGAAATAACCCAATTATTACTGGCGGCTAATTCTTCAGCATAAAACCCGATTCTTTCCAACGAACTTTGGCGGATTTTTGCATCATTTTCCGCCATCTGCAAATCTTTTTCCGTGACGTTTAGTTGAATTCGAGTATTAGATTTTAGTTTTTGACCATCATACACATCAAAACCAAAAAGAATTACATCGTAAGGCGTGATTTGATTTGTGACATCTGCAAATTTATCTGGAGAGAGAGATTTTTTCATAGAGGCACGAAGCATATCATTCTGCCAGGTTGTGCTGAGTCCATCAGCTAAAATCTTCCCAATACAAATGGTATCCGTTGCCTTCCATTCTCGCGGTTTATACTGCAATATCCTGAATTCAACCGGAAGATTTTTATCATCAAGTGTGGCAATATAAGCATTTACGCCCTTTGCGTAATTTTCAAGGGCTAAACGCAATTGTGGTGAAAGATATTGCAAACCATATTCAGCAATTTTGGCAAACCCGAATTTTCGCCAGCGTTTATCTTCTTCGAGAGTTGCTTTGCCAAAGATTTCAGCCGATTCGCCACGCGAAACCCGACGCAATAAATCCATTTGCCAAAGACGATCACTTGCCGTAACAAAACCTTGAGCAAAATATAAATCATCGTCATTTTTTGCCTCAATATAAGGGATTCCTCTTCCATCACGGCGAATTGTAACTTCTTGTTTTAAGCCTTCAATCTTTAACTGAGTAGCTGAAACTTGTCCAAATGCAACATTTGAAACGAGTAATAACACCAGATAAATCCACACTTTTTGAAAATTCTTCATATTTTTAATCAAATTTTATACCGCGATAAACTTCTTCCAAAGTAAAACTTAAGTCAACCGATTTTAATTCTAAAACTTCATTTATTTCAGTAAATTGCGTTCTTGTCCAAATGCCGTCTTTTTGTTTTTGATGAAGTTCAACCCAAATCTTTTCTTGGGCGACAATCACATATTCTTGTAAAGTCGGGATTTGACGATAAACATTTAGTTTTTCGTGTTTATCAGTTCGTTCGGTAGTTGGTGAAAGAACTTCAATAACCAAAATCGGCTCACGGCGAAAATATTTATCAGGATTATCGCAAGCAACAAAAACATCTGGATAATAAAACGTAGCTTCATCAGCCTGAAGTTTCATATCAGTCATGAAGGCATCACAATTTGAGCCGTCAAACTTTTGAAAAAGTTTTGTGAAAAACCTAGCGGTAATTCGATTATGCACATCGCTTGTTCCAGCCATCGCATAAACTTCGCCGTAAATATATTCGTGACGAATTTCACCGTCATTTTCAGCAGCCAAATAATCCTCTATGGAAATATAATTTTTCACTTTTGCTAATCCCATATTTGCCTCGCTAAGAATTTATCATAGAAAAATGATTTAGTTTAATCCCTCATATTATTTGCTTTAACTTCCACCTCTAAGTTAAACTTTCGTGTCAAAATTAACAAATTTTTAGGAGATTCTATGAAATTTTTCAAACTAAGTCTGGTTTTACTTTCTTTAGCTATTTTTGCTATTGCTTGTTCGCAATCGGCAACCAATTCCAACACGATTTCAGTCAATAACAACGGCACTTCCGCTAATTATACCCAAGCACCGACCAATGCAAATCAAACTGCTCCGGTCAACGATGAGATGGCAACTGCCAAAAAGATTTTCGGAGAAAAATGCGTCAAATGTCATAAAGAAACAGGGCTAGGCGGTGAAGCAAATATTGATGGCGAAAAATTCAAAGTTCCAAGTTTGAATTATGAAAAGGTTGTAGCCCGTGATGATAAGGCTTACACGCGAGTTATTGAAGAAGGCGACGACGAAATGCCTGCTTTCAAAAAAGACTTAAAACCTGAAGAAATTGCCGGTTTGATTAAATATATCCGCAAAGAAATTCAGGGAAAATGAGTTTAATGGTGAATGGTGAATGATAGATTTTGCTTTTTATTTACCATTCAGCATTCACCGTTCACCACTATAGAATGATTTACACAACGGGTTATACAGATAAAAATGTCGCTGATTTGCCTGATCTTCTGGAAAATCTAGATGCAATTTTAGTTGATATACGTTTTAATCCAAACTCTCGACAGATTGTTTGGACTAAAAATTATCTCTCGTTGATGCTCAAAAGGGGTTACAAACATATTCCTCAATTAGGCAATCGTGCATACAAAGAAGGAAAGATTCAAATTCAAAATCTCGAACTCGGAATCCGCCTAATTACTGCTTTAGATTACAACGCAGTTTTGCTTTGTGCCTGTAAAAAACTCAACGAATGTCATCGTTTTGTGATAATGACGGAATTACTAAAACGTGGTTTTGCGGTTGAAGAACTCGAATCGTGGAAAATAAATTCGCCAAGTCTATTTTAGATTTATTGAGAATTTTGGTATTATCTTTTTTCGTTATGCACCTGTAGCTCAGCTGGATAGAGTATCTGGCTTCGAACCAGAGGGTCGCAGGTTCGAATCCTGCCGGGTGTATTAAGTTATCTACCTTATTTTGAATAGGTTAGATAATGAAAAAGCAAGCTGAAAATGCTTGCTTTTTTGTATTTGTGTGCTTATTGTGTGCCAAAATTTTATTTCAGACTTAAAGGCTCAAGTGTCTGCTTTTCGTAATCTTCCATTAAATCTGCTAGTTTCAGAAATAACGTTTCTTCACTTTCTCCAAGATTCTTAAGGCTCATCAAACGATCAAAAACAACCTCAATCTTTTCGTAATCATCATCAGAATCAATCCGATTATTTTTCAAGGCGGAGTCAATCGCAACTTTGATTTCAGCGTGTTCAAGAGCCTGTTTCAATGAAGTTATTAACTTTCCGAAATTCTCTTTTTTCATTTTTCCCAACGTCCTTTGTTACCAACGGCGTTTTTATTTTCTTTTGGTGCACCCGCTTTGGCTTTTCTTGGCTCAAGTCCTAATGCCAAACGCACTTTATCTGATTCATTCAAATCGGTTCGCTTGGCAATTTCCGGAAATTTCTTAGCAAATTCATCCTGTTCAAATGTAACTTTAACGTATTGAATACTCATTATTTCCTTGCTTTTATTTTGCTTATTTTTTAATATTGAAAAGCCTTTGAGACTGCTAATCTCAACGGGCAAAGATTAGTTAAGGCTTTAATTCCTTAACAATTTTCTCAAGTTAAATAAGGCGTTGGTTATATTTTTCGAGGACAGTTTCCAACGTCTTATTTCTTTTTATCTCAAATCTTTCACTACTTTTTTTATGTTTTCTAACTTAATAAACTAAATTTATATTGGTAATTCTTTGTGTGCCTATTGTGTGCCAAGTCCGCCGAAAAGAGATGAGATAGACTTTGAGATTTTAAAACTACTTTTCCAATCTTTTGTAATAATCATTAATATAATCTTTCATCCAAATCTGCCACCAGCCTATCCCGAATTCCTTTGCTTCACGATTTGCGTCAACCGCAGTCCATCCTTCAAACTTCATCCGATATGCTGCGACAACTGTTCCTGTGCGGTCTGCACCGCGTTTGCAATGGATAAAGACAGGCTGATTTTCGGGATCTTGGATAATTTCGAGAATCTTGTTAATTTCCGAATCTCTTGAGGCAAACCAATTGCTTAGATGCGGATTAAAGAATTTCATCCCGTTTTCTTCGGACAACTGCTTTTCACGGCGGACTTTACCATCCGTATCACGGAAATTAATCACAGTTTTAATCCCCATTTTTGCAAGCTGACGAATTCCTTCTTCAGTCGGCTGACCGCCCCGATAGAAATTTTCGTTCACCTTATGAAAATTCGGTAAATCTACTTTTTTAGCTTTAATATTTGGTGCTGACATACCAATTAGAATTAGAAATATTATCGAAATTACAGAAACCTTTTTCATTTAATTTTTCTCGCAACATCTTCTCTCGCCACGATTTCCTGTTCACCCGAAATCATATTTTTGACCGCAACTTTATTCTCCGCCAACTCATTTTCGCCCAAAATACAGACGAATGGAACATTAATTTGCCCTGCGTATTTGAACTGTTTGCCGAGTTTATCAGCTTCGGGATAGACGAGAACTCTTAACCCTTGAGAACGTAATTCGTTAGCTAATTTAAGCGATTCAGCAATTGATTCTTCATTCCAAATCGTGACCATCACATCAGCCGAATTAGTCTGCAATTCGGTTGGAAACATTCCGCGTTCTTCCATTACAAAGAGGATTCTTTCTAATCCAATTGAAAGACCACAAGCTGGAATTTGTTCTTTGCCAAACATTCCGATTAAACTATCATAACGTCCGCCACCTGCTATACTTCCTGAAAAATCGCCTTTTGTGAGAACGATTTCGATAATTGCGCCTGTGTAATATGAAAGTCCGCGAGCAAGGCTAGGTTCTATCTTCGTGCGAATGCGCTTTTTTCTAGTAAATTGAAGAACATTTCTTAATTCTTTGATTCCACTTATATTTGAATTATTTCCAATGTAATTTTCTAATTGAATAAGTATATAGTGATTAAAAGCAAGTTTCTTAAAATCCGAGTCGGCGGATAGTTGAGTAATGTCGTAGATTTGCTCTACTGAATTTCTTAAATCATTACTAATTTCTAAACCCTCTTTATTTGCTAATTCCTCAAGCCAATTTAATAGTTTATTTCCAGCCTCATTTGGAATATTTCTAGCTTGAAATTCTTCTTCAACACCTTCACGCATAATTTTATCAATCTTATCTAACGCAACAAGTGCTTCAGTTTGTTTTTCAAGCGGAACCCCTGCAGCATCTAAAAGTCCATATAAAATCTCTCTGTGATTCAACCTAATCTCAAAATCCTCAAATCCTAACCTCTCCAAAATCTCACAAACTGCCGAAATCAATTCAGCCTCAACAACCATCGAACTTGAGCCGATTGCATCAACATCGCATTGATAAAATTCCCGAAATCTCCCGCGTGCAGGTCTGTCCGCCCGCCAGACTGGTTGAATTTGGTAGCGTTTGAAAAATTTCGGCAATTCGTTTTTGTAATTTGCGACAACTCTTGCCAATGGAACGGTTAAATCGTAGCGAAGGGCGAGGTCGGATAAACCTTTTTCGCCTTCGGAAAGGTCGAGTTTTTCGCCTCGTTTGAGAATTTTGAAGATAAGTTGATTGCCTTCTTCGCCGTATTTTCCAGTCAAAGTTTCGAGGTTTTCGACGGAAGGAGTTTCCAACGGTTCAAAGCCGTATTTCTGATAGACTTCCTTAATAATGCCGATGACATATTCGCGTTTGCGAACATCAGAAGGTAAAAAATCGCGCATCCCACGCGCCGGGTTGGTATTCATAAGTTTGAAATATGAAGGATGAAGGATGAAAATCCGCTCACCACAACTATTTTTTAGTTTTATCTTTTATCTTTTTAACAATTGTCGTAAAAATTGCTATTAATTCGTTTGTTTCAACAATCAAAGGCTTAGTTCGCTCTTGATTGAAAATATTGGCTTCGATAATCAGTTCTAACCAATAAATTGTTTCGTCTAATTCTTGCAAAGCGGTTTGAATTTTGTTAATAAAATCAGCATCTGATTTGGCACGTTGAGATTCGGCATAATGCGCTCCGATAGAAGTTAAAGCACGCAAAATCTGTTTTCCTAAAACCTATGCTTCGGTAGTTTTCGGCAAGGCAACATATAACCGAATAATCCGCAAAGCAAAAGTTTTTGTGCGTTTCCTCAAATCTTCTGGAGGAGTTTCATCCTTCATTTTTCATCCTTTATACTTCGCTGAAAGCAAGACATAATTGCGCCAAAAGTTTTGAATATTCTTAACTTCTTCATCGCTCAATTCTCGTTTCACTCTGGCAGGACTCCCCAAAACAAAAGACTTTTCAGGAATCTGAGTATTCGGCGTAACCAAACTCCCTGCCGCAATTAGCGAATTTTTGCCGATTCTCGCACCGTCTAAAATAGTTGAACCGATTCCGATCAAACTTCCCTTTTCAATATAACATCCGTGAATTGTTGCCGAATGCCCAACAGTAACTTCTTCCTCAATTATGGTCGGAAACTCTTCGCCACGGGAAACGTGGATGATTGTCCCGTCTTGAATATTAGAATTTGCGCCGATTCGGATAAAATTAACATCTCCGCGAAGCACGCAATTATACCAAATGCTTGCATTTTCACCGATTTCCACGTCGCCGATAATGATCGCATTTTCAGCAATAAAAGCAGTTGGGTGGATTTTAGGAGTTTTGTCTAAAAATGATTTAATCATAAATTAATCCACGAAGATTTACGAAATTAAGACGAAGTTTTTTTTTCAAATTATTCTCCTTCGTGTTTTCTTCGCGTTACTTCGTGGTTTATTTTTTATTTCGTAATTCCAACTTGCATCAAAGCATAAGAATATTCAAAAGCAACTTCTTTATAACGGTCGTAGCGTCCCGAACTTCCGCCGTGTCCCGCTCCCATATTTGTTTTGAGCAGAATTTGAGGATTGTTCGTAGCGTATTCCCGAAGTTTGGCGGCGAATTTTGCTCCTTCCCAATAAGGAACTTGCGAATCATTCAAAGAAACTTCGATGAGCATATTCGGATATTGTTGTTTTTTCACATTGTCGTATGGAGAATAACTAAACATATAATCCCATGCGGGCTTTTCATTTGGATTTCCCCATTCAACCCATTCTTCGGTGGTTAAAGGCAAAGTATCATCAAGCATTGTATTCATCACATCAACAAAAGGAACTTGGCAAATTGACGCTTTGAAAGTGTTTGGAGCTTGATTAACGACTGCTCCCATTAAAAGTCCACCAGCCGAACCGCCTTGAATTATCAATCTATCGGACGATGTATATTTATTTTCAACTAACCATTTTGCCGAATCAACAAAATCATTGAAAGTATTCATTTTCTTAAACATCCGTCCGTCTTGCCGCCATTTTTCGCCCAATTCGGAACCGCCGCGAATATGTGCGATAACGTAGATCATTCCCCTATCAAGCAAACTCAAACGAGCTGTTGAAAACGCAGGAGTCATCGAAATTCCATAACTGCCGTAAGAGTAGAGCAACATCGGGGCTTTGCCGTCGAGCTTCGTCCCTTTTTTCATTACAACCGAAAGCGGAATTTTCACACCGTCACGAGAAGTAGCCCACGCACGTTGAGTTTCATATTTGGTTTTGTCGTAGCCGCTGGGAATTTCCTGTTGTTTCAAGAGCTTCGATTTCTTCGTTTTGAAATCAAATTCGTAGGTTGAAACAGGCGTAATCATTGATTGATAGGAATATCGAATTGTTGGCGAATCAAACTCGGGATTATTTGCCAAACCCATCGTGTAGAGTGATTCAGGAGTCTCCATTCGATAAGGTTTTGCCTCTCCCGACATATCGAAGATTCTCAGATATTCCAACCCGTTTTCTACTTCGGAAACGACTGCTTTACCTTTGAAAAAACTAATTCCTTCAATCAAAACTTTCGGATTATGTGGAATAAATTCCTTCCAGTTTTTCTCCGAAGCATCGTTCATCGGGGCAGTTACAACCCGATAGTTTTCGGCATTTTTCTTGGTGCGGATGTAAAATTGCCCCTCATAATGTGCAACTGAATATTCGTGTCCTGTTTCACGCGGAACAATAACTTTCCAATCGGCATTCACTTTATCAGCAGGAATCCACATATATTCGGTGGAATTAGCAGCACCCGCACTCAAGAAAATCACTTTTTTATCTCGTGATTTACCAACTCCAATATTGAAAAGAACATTTTTTTCCTGATGAATTTGTTCCGTTTTATTGGCTGAAACATTGTGTTTCCACAAAATATCCGAGCGTTTGGAGGTTGCATCTTCCGTCACCACAAAAACAGTATTATTGTCATTCGCCCAATCTGATGAGGTTACTCTTTCGATCTTATTTGGTAGGATTTTTCCTGTCCGTAAATCCTTAAATTGAAGCGTGTATTGACGATAGCCGGTTGTATCGGTAGAAAACATTAGAATATTTCCGTCGTCGCTGATATTGAATTCGCCGATTGCAAAAAACTCAAAGCCTTTCGCCATCTCATTCTGGTCAAGCAAAATTTCCTCTTTGCCTTCCATCGAACCTTTTTTGCGGCAATAGACGGGATAATTTTTGCCTTCCTGAGTTTTGTTGTAATACCAATATTCACCGATTTTAGTCGGCAGAGACTCATCCGTTTGCTTCAAACGACCAATCATTTCGTCATAAAGTTTTTTCTGCAAATCAGCAGTCGAAGCCATCGTTGCTTCGGTGTATTTGTTGTTATCTTCAAGATATTTAATAACTTCGGGG
>ERZ1292633.2896-Hain-H41-02um-R1-2896-length-17159-cov-6_pt1 | contig 17159 bp, 5 predicted proteins | sample MGYA00564406_ERZ1292633 | MGnify/ENA primary metagenome ERZ1292633 (study PRJEB36523, sample SAMEA6512639) | groundwater metagenome | collected 2019-01-08 | study: AquaDiva: Metagenomics assemblies of 32 groundwater samples | reverse complement strand
AACGTCCATTGTGACCCTGAGGCTGGTGTCGACCGGCGTGAGGCCCCCGGCGTCATCCGGGAGCCTCTCCGCCGCTGTGTTGAATTACGCCTTGACCAATCAAGGTTCGAAGCGCCTCGTCTCGAGCAACGTGGCGGCTGGAGGGGCGCCCCTCGCGGTGGACGCTATTTCGTTCGGATCCAAGATGCTGTCCTACTTCATCGCCATCCGGCCCCAACGAGGAGGGAGCAACAACCACAACACCACCACCACCGTCCGAGGCGGTCCATCTGAAGCGGTGGCCAGCAGCGCCGCGGTCGTCATATGGCGCGTCGCGTCGTGGTCGCTCGCCAGTGTCAGTCCTGCGCACGTGGATCGCCGAGGCGGCACGTTGATCACGATCACCGGCAGTGGATTCCGCCGCCCATCAGCGAATACGCCGGTCATCACGATGGCCGCTCTGGCAGCGGGGGCGGTGGGCGGAACGCCGGTGACTCGTTCTGGCATCGGGGCGGCCTGTGTGTTCACACGGAAGGTGCTTCAGGTACAGCGCTCAACGTTCACGACGCCCAACACGTCGTCGTCGTTTCCGCAGCTTTCGTTAGACCGTAGTGGTGTACCCTGGGACAATTTGATTGTCATGAGTGTGACCCCAGCCGTAGTGTTGAACGCTTCTCATCTCGTGTGTGCCGCGCCCACCGTGCCGTTCCCGGCGAACGCTGCGCTGTCGTCCCGGGGCGCAGGAGGATCGGGCAGCGCTGAAGACGGGGTCAACGCGTCCGCTGTCACCGCCGACTACGTGGATGTATGCAACTGGCAAGAGTACGTCGAAGTGACACTCGACCTGTCTCAGCGTGTACCGTGGACGACGGGTAAACAAGCACAGCTTGCCAGATTTCCTGCGCCGACGCTGCGGTCCGCGATACCCGGTCGCGTACCATCCCTCGCCCTTGCGGCTCGACTGAGTTCGGTCGCCACTCCGTTTGCTCGGCGCAGCCCAGGGTTGGTGATCGCCGTTCGAGGAACGGGTTTCATTCCTACGGATCGAGCGCTGTGCCTTTTCGGTCGCTGGAATGTCACCACACAAGCCTTCATCCAAGGATCCATTATCGCGTCCACGATCGCGAACGTATATTCTTCGTCGCTCGTCCAGTGCACTTGGCCCGCCGCGACCGATGCCTCCACAGCACAGACGCCTGAAAATTTTGCCGTCAACGTAGCGTTGGATGGATTCAACCCATCGCCGAGCTTGACGCCCTTCATTGTGGTCGGGGAAGCGGCCAACATCACGCTCAAGTGGCTCAGTGATCCGAGCGATGTGGAAAACGGTCAGTTCAGTTGGGGCACGGACAGCGTTGCCCCTGATGGGACCGTCACCGATAGCGGTGATGGTCTTCCCGTGGCGAGCGGTGCCGCAGCCGCTGGCGGCAACCGGGATCGGTGGTTTTCCTTGACGACAATGTCCTTCGCGAGTTCCTCCGCGTCAGCATCGGACGCGACGAACTCCTTCATCCCTGTCGCCTCGGCCAATAGCCGCGGCCCGCGCACGCTGTTGCCTGTCGCCGCGGTGCTCGTCGACGCGATGGGCAACGAGCTCGGAAACTTGGACGAACAGCCGTATGGCATGTCGTTGCACGCCGTGGCCATCTACCTATCCACCTCCACAGCGTCAACAGCAACCACAACAGCTGCACCGACAAACGTTACGGGTGTCACGGCCACCGCCCCGGCGGCGACTGCCACGGGGGCGCGCACCTACAACATTCCGTTGAACGGGGCAACACAGCGTGTCACGTTGGCCGGCGAGGCAGCCTTTGCCGACCTGGCAAGTGCCGTCCCGTTGCGCTCGTCGTACCCCAACGGCCTTACCTTTGCGCTTGACGTGTTCGACCCGACCGCCACCCCCGGCGCGCCCGCGTCGCCGGCGACGACAACGAGTAACTCTTCCATCGCCACCCTGCCAGCCCTGGTGGATCGCAACGCTACCACGGCCCCTGCCCTGCTGCCGACGACGATATCCACCTCCCCTTCGAGCACGGGAGGCATCGTTGCCGCGCTAGACCCGGCATTGCAGCAACTGTTCTCGGATCCCCAGGTGGTACCGTTGGTCTATTTGTTGCGAGCCGAAGTCGCAGGGGGGCCCATCGGCGTTGATGTTTCGAACTGGGTGGCCTCCCTCGCCATCAGAATTCGCCCGGGTGTCCCGGCCGCCATCGTGCTGTCAGTGCAACCATCGGCAACCGTACAGCCGTCGATCAGCGCACCGGACACGGGCGACCTCACCACGTCCCCGAGCGCGCACGTGGTCGATCCGGCTGGCAATCCTCTCGTGTTCTTCAACAGTCCTGTAGGCGGCGTCGAATTTCTTATGAAATATGACATCGTGTCGTCCCCGGCAAACAGTTCGGTTGCGGAGTTGGAAGCCGAAAAAACAAACGCGGACAAAACCGTCACCGCGAATCCCGTCGGCATCGCCGACTTTCGCCCGACTCGCATCTTCGCACGCTTTGGGTGGGTCTACAGCCTAAACATATCGCTTCCCGAGACGAGCCTCGCCGTTCTCCGCAGGTCCTATCCCAATTGGTCCGGTCACGTCGCACCTGCCATGTCGCGATCCGTGCGAGCCGTCTGCGGCTACGCTTCGTTTCCCGTGGTGGGTCGCTACCGGTGCGACAGCTGTCCTCCCTTCTCGTCCTGCAACGGCGTCAACGTCAGCCTCAACCCTGGTTATTGGCGAGGGTCGAATGCGGCGCGTGATGTCTACGTTTGCGACAGTGTGTCCGCATGTCCTGGTGGGACGCAAGCCGCGGCGTGTGGCGAGGGCGCGACGGGGCCGATTTGTTCCCTGTGCCTCGCGGGCTACGCCAAGGGCATTACCGCGACCTGCGACAAGTGCGTTTCAGTGTCGCCGGCGTGACGCTGCTGATCATCGCCGTCATTTGTGCCTTGTCGTGCGCGACCACGTATGTGATTCAAAACAGCGACCTCCTTGACAAAGGCATGGTCGCCACGCAGCTCGCGGTCTCCCACTTGCAGCTACTGGCCTTGTTCCCGTACATGAACTACCCTTGGCCGAGCTACTTCAACGGCATCGTGCAATGGATCGACGCCATCTTCGACTTCCGCATCATGGACACCACCTTTGGCGACTGTTTGTTGGCCGATGCGTCGCTCACCTACACCGCCAAGTTTGTGTTCCAGGTCGTGCTATTGCCGACGTCCGTGGTCGTGGTGGCCGCGCTCGCGATGGGAATGCTATGGCTCAAGCCCACGTTTCTCCGCCGAAGTGCGGCGGATGTACGCAGTTTGAAAGTGCGACCTTCGCTGGGACAGCGAGTCACGTCGACGAGAGCGCTGGTGGTGGCGACGTCCGTCACGGTCTTCGTGCTCTATCAGGGCTTGACCATGTACTCCTTAGGCATGCTGAGCTGCCGACAGGTGGATTACGGCGGTGGCAACGTTCGGTCCCTCCTCGTCGAAGATATGGCAGTGGATTGCGTCACGTCTAAAGGCGCGCGCTCGGCTGCGTGGCCGGTTGCCATCTTTCAGCTGATCGGCGTCCCGGCGGCGTTCGTCGGCGTGTATTCCGCCCACTTCTTCGCTCGCCCTGGATACCGCAACGAACGCTTCCAATTTGGCGCCTTCCTACTTGCCGGCTTGACGCAATCCACCTGGTATTGGCCCGTTGTTCTCTTGGTGCGTCGTGGCCTTTTGACCGTCATCGTGATCTATCTCGACGATCCTCAGGAAGGCTTTCTGATGACATGGGTGCTCACATTGTACTTGATCGCGGTCGCCTACTTGCGTCCTTACTTCAGCAAGTCACACACGTTTGCCGAAATCGTCGGCGTCTCCGCCACGCTCGTGAGTGTCAACCTTGCCTCGTTATACCGACTGAACGATGCCGCCGGGTTCGCTCCTGCCATCGCGCCTATCGTCATACTTCTGGAATCCATTGCCACCTTCGGCTACGTGGCGACGATTTCGCGACGCGTGAGGAACCGGCTGTTGGAGTGGATGCGGCTTCGCGAGCCCGCACCAGAGCAGGAAAACTCCGGTAAGTACCACGATCCCGAAAAAGTTAGCGCATGGCGGCAGCGCTATTTAATGCAAAAGCGCAGCAAGCGACAGCAGGCGCTCGAGGGCGATGATGATGATGCATCCCAGGATGACGACGAGCCTGGCCGCGTTGCCGCGGAGGCGGGCATCATGTTTTTTGAAGAATCGAGCGACCATGGCGGCAGCGATCTCGATCGGCGAGTGCCCCCTTCGCGGCTAGACCGGCAGGACGGAGGCCGTCGCAATAACAGAACAGGAGGTGGGAGAGCGACGGCTCGTCGAACAGGCAAAGGGGACGACGACGACGACGACTCCGACGCGGACGACGAGGTGCGCCGAGGTCACCGGCAGTTGATCGGCTGTGACGACGGCGACCAAGAGCGGCTGCTGGCCGAACTCGGCGGAGCCATCGACAACGACGATGACAAGGTACCGTCAAAAGCCGCTGCCGTGACCGTGAAGAGAGAGCTGAGGCAACCGTCAACGGGACCCGCACGTAGCGCCGTCGGCGGAAGTGTCAGGCGCGCAGCTGAGGCGCGTGCCTTACCGTCCGCTTCGCCAAAAGTACCGGAATCGACAGCGGCCGCTCGGGCTCGCCTGTTGTCGCTGTCCGTGATGGGCCCTCAACCACCCATTTCGTCTGCAGCAGCTCCGGTCGTACCAGGCGTGCAAGTATTGCAAGGCGGTCACGTGCACATCGGCCCGGACACTGGCGTTTCAATCGCGCACGGGAACGCATTCTCAGGGTCGAACAACAACGCTCTTCCTCGCGGAGGCGGACGCGGAGAAGGGGCACCTCAGCATCGAGGCGGCGGTCATACCGCCGTTGCCGATCCCTTTGCAACAGGTGCCGCGTTTTCTCTGCACGCGAGGCCGATGAGGCGCCTCGACGAACCTATCGACGCGGACTTTGGCGACGTGTGACATCATCGCTCGATTATCCAAGCCGTCGCAAAAAAAAAGAAGTCAACAAGTACGCATCTATCGAGGTCATTTTAAATGTCTCTTTGTGTTTCAGGCCGGTGGCCGTCACCTCTACTTGCCCAGGCGCGAGATCAACGTTCGCAAAGGTGAGGTGAATAACATGTGTGCGACATCTGTCAGAGCTGACGTCGTGGTTGTTTTTTTCCTGAAACGTACAAAGGGGGACCTTTGAAACAAACACCGTCTCAGGAAATGTGGTCCGCGCTGACGTCCATGCTGAGCAAGGACTTGAGCGAATTTGCAGCCGTGGTGTCGCAGGACACGAAGAGCATTGTTGACGCCGTCGTCGCTCCGGATAGCCCGACCACACCCCAACAGCAGCGGGATCCTACGGCCTCTCCACCGCGCAACGATATTATTGCGGGCGACGAACTGTGCTCCGAATCGCAGCGGCACTATGTGTCGGACGAAGCCCTACTGATTATGCAGAAGCAAGTCCGCACGTTCACCGATCCCATTACTGCAGATGAGAAAGAGGCATGTCAGACGGCGGCGACACGGTGGGGTCAGCAGGGCGTTTTCGGCTGGTCGGAAGAACCGGAAGACGACGGACAACAAGTCAACAAGGGGGTGGAACGCGGAGGAGGCCCTTTGTCCGTGTGGGAGGCACTTCGGCTATCCAATCCTCTCGTACAATTTCAATACGAAGTGCTGGTTCAGGGCAACGGACAACTGCTGGAACCTCGCTCGCCAGCAGAGGCGCCTCCACGCAGTGCTAGTAGGGCGGCAGGCACCCAATTCGCAAACGACGGTGGAGGGGCGGACGCGTCGTCCGACGAGGATCGTCTCGCCGCCCAGCGTCACCTTGGTATCATTGCTCGAGAAGACTTTTTCAGACGGTACTTCGCGCGTCTCGCGATCCTGCGACACCGGTCTCAACCGGCACCACCATCGATGAACCACAACGATGCCCCTGCGTCACCGGCGGGAGGCGGCGCCATGCTGTGGGGTGATGACTTATCGATCACAGCGACGGCGGCCAATGACTTGGCTCCGTCCCCTGTCGTCGCCGCCGCGCCATCGTCCGTACGGCGACGGGTGGCAAAGGAAACGGTAGATGAGGACCGCTCCCATCCAGACGCCGACGTCGAAGGGCTCGTCGCCAGCCTCGGACAGCAAGTCACAGATCTAAAAGCCGAGAACCAAGCATTGAAGGCTTCTCTGGCCGAGACACGACAAACCATCGCTGAGCTCGCGGAACGATGTGCTGCGCTGACGTCGGCTAACAACACCACCACAAAGCATAGCTCGATGTCCGTTGGCGCCATGCCAGGAGTCACGTCACCGTGGCCAAGGTTGTCCGGCACCGGGGACGATCGGCACACGGAGGGCTCTCCAGCCGTCTCGGGTCCTCCGCTGGGTACTCAGGGCGATACGCCGCCGGCTGCGAGAGGTCAACAGCAACCGCCGGCAGCAAAGCGGAGCGGTCTCGACGCAGCTCTCGACGAGTGGGCCGAAATTGCGTAGAGAGCGACAGTCGTCGTAGAGCCTGAAACACTCCTTGCCTTTTTTTGCCGTATATTTTTTTTTGCAGTTTTGTGACTCCAATGACCAGGCGGGAGGGGGCATTCCCAACGTCGTCGCCCACATGACGCGTCACGCAGCTCACGATGAAGGCGAGCGACCCGACATGACCCATGCGATCATTTCCTCTTTTCCTGTAATTGGTAAGAGGGATACCATCAAAACAAAGAATGGAACCGGCGCCCGTCCGTGACGCTTCTTCGAGTCCCGCTGCGGTAACAGACAGCAGTGTCGGGCCGCAACCGCGGCCTACCATCCCGAAGGAAGCCGCCTGCTCCTCGTCTCCAGCCCAACCGACCGCGACAAGCCCTCCGGTGGCGGTGATGGTGGCCACCACGACCCCGTTGCTGCCGCCGCGCTACCCCACCGACCCTTGGCGGTTCGCCGCCCTCGCCACCTTCTGCCTCCTCAGTAGCAGCAACGGCATGCAGTGGATCACCTACGCCAATGTCATTCCACAAGTGGAGTGGTGCTACGGCGTGAGCGGGACGCTCGTCAACGCCTTGAGTCTCGTGTACACGTTAGTGTACGTCCTCGGCGCGTTTTTCGCGTGTCACGTGCTCAATTACTATGGATTGAAACGGGGATTGCGGTGCGGATCGGCGCTCAATGTGATCGGTGCCTCGTTGAAGTGCCTGTCGTTGTTCGTGCCGGGAAAGGCGTCGCCGAGCTACGCGCTGCTGATGGTCGCTCAGATCTGTAACTCGATGTCGCAGTTGTTCTTCCTGGGCGCGCCACCGCTTCTCGCGGCATCCTGGTTCAGCGACGAAGCACGGACGAAAGCCACGGCGGTCGCCTCCATGGCCAACAATGTCGGGATTGCGGTCGGATTGTTTCTTCCGCCAATTCTCGTTTCGCTGCAGCCTCCGAGTGCATCACCAGCGACGACGACGAATTCGACGACTAATTTTACCACCACGACGTCGTCATTTATGCAGCAGACTCCGCCATCAAACACAATGGTAATGTACGGTGGGGGCCCCTTGTTTGTGTCTTCCTCGTCGTCAACGCCTGCTTCATCCCCTGCGCCGAACGCGGCTGTCTGCCCGGACGACCTCTGGCGGCAGTTTCTGGTGCTGTTCATTGTTCAGCTGGTCGTCGTGACCGTCGAAATGCTGCTCTCGTGTTGGGTGCCCGCGAGGCCGATCTCTCCGCCGAGTTATGCCGCAGAGTTGGTATGGTCGCGGCTGGCTGCCGATGACGAGCCACGAGGAGGCGCGGGAATTGAATCGGGAAACGGCGGCGGCGGCGGTGCATCCTCCGCGTCGCTACCGGCGTCGCCGCTGGGATCGCTTCAGGAAGCCATTCCCCCCCTGTCGTCCCGTTCAGTCAACGGTGAGTTAGTCGGCTCGACCCATCGTCGCGGTCAGGGTGCCTCCTTCGACACCATCACCGACAAAGACGATTCGACGTCGCCGCCGTTACCGTTGATGGATGAGCACCGCCGCGCCACGACGGTTTCGCACGATGTGACGCCACACCACGCACCTACCGAGACCCGTCCGAGAACCGCCAGAATCAGAAGCCGAAGCTTTGCGGCTTTCTTCACGGAACTCATCGCGACGGCCCGGCGCGTCGTGCAAGCCCTCCGCGAGCAAGAGGGACTGGCGCTGCTCACCCTCTCGGTTGGCTTCTCGCTCGCCACGATGTGGTCCCTGAGCTCCGTGATCCTGCAGCTGCTGCTCCCTTTTGGCGTCCAGGCGACCGTCGTCGGTACCATGGGCCTCGTGAACATCCTGCTGGGAACCGCGTTGGCCTATGTGGCGGGGCTCGCCGTCGACCGCTACCGAGTGTACCGCGGGCCTCTCGTGGCGTGCTATGTGAGTTGCGCGGTGTGTATCGGGGCCTTCGCAGCCGCCTCGTGGCAGCTGATGGCTGCGTGGGACGCGGAGAGCGGCCGCGGGCCCGAGGATTCTCGCCCCATTGCGGACCCCTCGGGCCGCTATGCCTACTACGCGCCGCTGGTGTTCGCCTTGTATGTGCTGCTTGGCGTGTTCCAGAACGCCGCGGTGCCCATCGCCTTTGAATACGCCGTCGAGATCTCCTTTCCCGTCGATGAGTCCATCTCTGGCACGTTGCTGATGTTATCCGGCAACTTCTTCACGATGCCGCTCCTTGGAGGATTGACCATCTTGCTGCAGAGCACGCCCACGCCGCGGGGCATGTCGCTGCTTGGAATTGGCATCGTACTCGTGGTGCTTGTGCTGGCGGTGGCAATGCTGTGCTTTGTCCGCGCGCCGCTGAAGCGGTTGATGGCCGAGAGGGAACGGCGGTTGCCGCAGTGAACCGCTGCCGCCGCGCGCCGAAGGACTACCATTCGAAGTTGAATGATGATCCTCCTGTGCTGAAGCGGAAGCCGGGCGGATATCTTTTGGCGCGCCGACTCCTTTGAACACCTCTTTCCTCCCTTCCCTCGTTGGAAGGGGGAGAGGAGAAGGCTCAACCCCCCGAGGGGTGGGTACTCGAAACACGGTGGTATCACGGCACTGGCACTTGTGTGAAAAATACCCGCCTATTTGGGCCGTTGGTACCTCTCCCCTACTTATTCAGGTTGAAATCGATCCCATTCTCTCCATTATACACTGGCTCGAAAATGATTCGTGTGCCAGGCGTGGCGCAGTCCAGCGCTCGCCCCGTGGCACCGGCGCCGACCACCGCATTCACCCCGGCTCCCCCGCCTCCGCCAAGGCCGCCCCCGTCGATATTGGGCCACTGGCACCTTACCGCGATGCTCTACGACCAACTCAGCCACAGCGACGCCGAGACGTATCTGAATGGGATGGTCCGTCACATCGACGCCGTGGTGCAGATCGTGACCGAGCACTGCTCCTCCTTGGAGTTGACCGTGATGCAGGAAGACGACGCGACGACTAGCGATGGCGGCGGCCCTAGTGCTTGGCCGTCAACGGGCGGCGGTAGTGGCGATGGCGGTGGCGGTGGCATCATGGACTCCGTCAATCCCCTCACGAGTCCCTCGCCATCCCACCACCGTCGTGACGCCAACAATCACAACGACGTCGGGGGGGGGAGGGGGCGGGAATGAGATGATGATGCTCGATGGTGTCCCTACCGTTGCGGTGAGCAACAGCGGCGGCGGGCCGAACGATTTTCCACCACCAACACACGGCGGTGATTCATCTCAACGTATGCGGCGAGATTCGAGTGGCAATCTGGCGAAGCGACTTCGGGAGCTCAAACAACGCGTTCAGGACGATCCCAACGTCATCGCGCTGGACGCCTTCGTGCGCCATCTCAGTGACCTTCCCTCCACAGCCTTCGTCGACTTCGTCGGCGACGAGCATCACGTCTTCTCTCAAACGGCGGCACTATTTTGCGTGACCTGGGCCCACACGAAGCCCATGCTGCACGATTCGAGTTCTCGAACCACACTCTTGCGCATGTCGACCGCGTTTGCATTACGGGCGAAGGACAACGTCGCGGTTCGCCTGCCACGGGCTGGCCGTTCCTTTCGGCAGTTCATCGAGGAAAAATCCGTCGTGATCTTTGCCGTGACCGTTATTCTGCAAATTATGTCGTTGACTCTCCAAGCGACGGCCATTCAATGGTCCGAACTCGCCACGACGAGCAGCGGCGGAAATGCCGCGGGGGCCGGACCTTCTGGCCCGACAACCACGTTGCCGGCGACGACAGCCGTTTCATCTGGGGGCGAATTCGTCACCACGCGATTTTTCCTGTCTTCCGCCACAGCGACGACCCTCTTATTTGTGGCATTCGCGTCCCACGCGACGGCGTTGCTGCTCGTGATCGCACTCGTGCTGCCCTCCCTTCGGCGATGCCGCAACGGCTTGCTAGCAGTGGCGCGTCAAACGCTCGCGCTAGGCAATGCCGGTCAGCTCGCCACGGGGTCTGGCTTTGAGGATGTCATCAAGAGACGCCTTCAGGAACTGCTCGGAGGGGGAGGTGGGCTTGGTGGCCTTGCAGGAGGCGGTGCGACGGGCCTGCTGTTTTCCGTTTTCGGTGGTGGCGGCGGGGGCACGCAAGTGGGGGGTCTCATTGGCTCCTCCGCCTCGGGGGCGACGTCGTCTGCGCCCATGACGTTCAATCAGCGACCGCCCTTGTCCACTCCGCCCGGTGCCGCTCCGTCGAATCCGCGCTCGGTCTACAACTCCACCACGGCGGCGACCGCAATCAGCAATGGGGTGGGTGGCGCCGGCGGGGTGCAATTACTGCCGTCGCCTCATAACGCGTTCGCGAACTCGTTGACGGCGACGCCGATGGCCGGAGGCAACGCCTCGGGCGGCTCGTCCATCACCTTCATGTCGGGAGGGGCGATTCACCACATCTCGGCGTCGATGCCCCCCGGCTCGATCCATGCGGCGAACGCGAGCGTATCGTACCCGTCCTGGTCCGTCGGAATTTTTAGCCCGACGGCGCCGCCCATGACGCACGCGGCCCTCTTCACCAAACTATCCGAGACGTTTCCGGTTGGCATCGCGCTGTTCCCTGTCGTCGCGTCGTCCACAATCGTGCGGCCCACGTTAACGACCGCAGGCGCCATTGTGGCCGCAGCCAGCGGGCGAGGCAGTTGGATAGGTCAGCAGCACCACCCGCCCGCATCGAGTCCAGCGTCGATTGGCCCGATCGATGCCGACGTGCGCAGTGGTAGTAGTTCGCATCATCAAGCCCTTGCCAGCGGCAGCGGCGGAAGCGGGGGTCGCAGCGACTCGCCGGGTATGAGCTATGGCAGCCCGCGCGCGGAGTTCCGCTCGACCCGACTCATCGGCGTGCCCACGCTCGCACTGGAAAAGAACATCGTCATGTTCGGTCTCGACGAGCGCAATCGCATCACCTACTGGAACTTGCTGGCGTCGTTCCTCTCCGGTTACCCGTCGATGGATGTGCTCGGTCAACCAGCGGATCAGTACGTTTGCGTGATGCCTGTGTCCGCCGCATCGTCTATGGATGATTCCGCTATGGGCGCCCTGTTCACCCCGCTGCTCGGTGCTCATACGTCGAACACGCTTGTCAGCAGTGCAGGCTTAAACTCAAGCAACGGGGCCGTGGATCACGCTGTTGGCGCGGCGGCAACGTCTCTGGACCCTTCCCAACCAGCAGCAGGCGCCGCGGGCGTCCCTTCACCGACCACCCACGGTGCCAGCAGCTTTTTGCACCCTCCGACCGCCCCGTCCTCGGCGCAGATGTTCCATCACTCGAACGGCAGTCCACTCACCACAATGACCTCCTCGACGCCGCACCACGCGGCGGGGGGCACTGGAAGTTACAACGACGTGGTTCACGTCTTCTGTTCGCTGTCCAGGCGCGGGTCGGGAAGCGGCGTTGCGGGGGTTGCGATGCTCGAATTGCAGGGCTGGTCCGTCAAAGCCTACGACGTCATTGGTGAGCTGCAGCGGGTGTTCTTTCTTTTCCCAAGAGCACAGCCACCCGCGCCACCGCAGCAGCAGGCTGGCGGGGTCCCGACGGCACGCGCCGCGGTTCCAAGTGGCGTGTCCTCCTCTCTCGGTTCGTCCTCTTTGGGAAGTAAGTCGGCCGGCAAAGGCGGCAAAGACAAGGGGGCACCCACATCATCGTCGATTCCTTCGGGGGGGCATCACGCAATCGACACCATGTCGACCTTCTCCAGTGCGGCCGCCAACGCGATGATGCGGAATCCCGGTGGATACCTTGAAGCTTTCGTCCGCCGCAGCCTATTAGACACACTGAACGCATTCGTGCCGAGCATTTGGAAGGCAAGACGGGACTTCCGAGCGGCCATTCGGCAGTCGTCGAAAGCAGCAGCAGCCGCCGGGCTGGCCCAACACCAGGCTGCACAGACGGTGAGCAGCACATCGCCCGACGTCGTGGGTGGTATGATGACCACGACACTCGTATTGACCGAAGAGTCCGTGAGTTCGAACCGAGCGATCCAACTTGGGACCTCGCCCAATGTTGGAACGACGATGACGATGGGTAGGAGGGGGGGAGGCGTCACGAGCGTCGACGACGGTCAACAGTTGACACCGATCATCGGATCGCCAACACCACCGCCACAGAAGGCAGATGTGGACACGCGGAGTGCCTCCGAGGACGGCGCGAGCACCAACCGAACGCCGAGTCTCGCCCCCGCCCATGACTCTGCCATGATGGATGAGAGAGACGCCGCCGTGACGGCGGCGGTATTGCCATCCCTGTTGAATTCAATGCCGGACGTCGTCGACGACGAGGACGATGACGACGACGACGATGAGGACGAAAACGATGATGTCGATGAAGTCGCTCGGGAGCCAGTTCGGGAAGACGCAGATGGTGGCCCGGAAGAGACCGTGCCGTCGTCCGCGAGGCCTCTTAACAACTTGCCGACCCCCGACGAACCGCCGGAGGCCGAGGGACAAGGGCAAGCACCCGCCACGTCGCGTCCACGCCAAAGGCGCGTCGTGAAGGTCAAGCGGCGGGCTGTCACGGACCTGCGCAACGTCGCGCCTTTGTCCGGTAGCGGAGAGAGCTTCGAGGACGGACCGAACGCCGCCGCCATTGTGGCGCCACCCCTAGGGCCGTCCACGTCGCCCAGCGCCGCCGCCGCCGCAGCAGCAGGGGGCCCGGATATGTCCCCCGTCCCCATGTCGCCCCTTTCCAGCTTCACCGCGGGCGCAGGGGCGTACGGTACCGGGGTGGCCGACGGTACGAGCCGCGCTGATGACCCCTCTCCTCTTCCCCTTGTGAGTGGCGACGAAGGTGGTTCCAGACCCCGGTCGCCATCCGACACGCGACCCGCCGATGCCGGGGGAGCGTCCACCGGCGGTGACGAACCGTCTCCTCTCTTGGCCATTCCAACCCCGGCCTCCGCCTCGGCGGCCAGTCGGCCACGGCGATCGTCGCCTTCGGGCAACGATCCGCGAGGCAAAACGGCGACGGGCGTAAAGAAAACTCCCCCAGCAACGTCCCTGGACGCCGCGCGGGCGATGCCACCAGCAGCCAGTGGTGGCGCAGGGGTCGTGGCGGCGGCCGCCGCGAAACATCCTACGCCATCGTTGTCCTCTTCCGTTCCTCAGTTGCTTGCCCACTTGATGCAGTACGAGCAGTGGATGCTAGCGCTGCGGACCCTCGCCCGCTGCGGCCGCCCAACTCATCTAGACATGATCGCGGAGCAGGTGCAAGTCGCGTGGGAGTACACCAGCGCCCACCGCTTCGTCGCGGCCGCGTTGCGCTCGGTTGCGAGCCGCACCACAGGCGTCATCGATCCTGCGTTCCCCGCGACGGTGCGGCTCCCGGCCGCGGCCGCGAAGGCGATTACTCGGATTGTCGAGGCGGTACCCAATGCGCGTGTGGACGTCCACGTGCGAGCGCTTTACGGCGCGCCGCTTAGCTGGACATCGGCAACGACGAAGCAGGCAGGGGGGAAAGCCTCGCCGTCTGGCCCCTCGCACCCGATTGGTCCCGAGGGCGACCACGACGTCTGTTATCCCCACATTCTGGTCACCATGCTCTTCCAGGAGGTGCTATCCTCGCAGCTATTTGCGTGCCTCCGGCACCGGTACACGGAGCTCATCGAGCCGGAGTTGCTCGCCTGCATGGGCTACTTCATCACGTGCGGCGAAGGCACGGGTTGTGTGAAGCTCATTATCCCCTGTTTTGTGGATCCCGTGCATCTTCTATCTGGAGGTGACCACCGCCACCACCACGCACGAGGCGGTGTTGACTTGATGGCTCCGTCGTCGCAGTCGTCACAAGGTCGCTTCGCTGCCGGGACAGGGAACCTCACCACTTCTTCGCTTCGCACGTCGCATTCGCTATCCGTCAACGCCTCGTTCCATCAAAGTAGCCATGGCGGCCTTGCCAACAACTTTGCGGCTGCAAGGGACCGTACGCATCAAGCGAATCACATCGCTGCCTTCTACCACACTTTCACACCGCTGCTGGCCGAGCAACCGCGAGCCGACGTCCACATCGGCTTGGTCATCCCGGATACTATGGATCGCAGCTCGTTCGCGCAGTATTTGCTACACCGTCATCGCACCTCGGTGTCCTGTTACCGCTCAGTGGACGAAGTGGTGCGCCGGTGTAGTGTGCTGATATCGGACGCCGACGCCGAGGACGCCGACGAAAACTTGCTCGAAAGGATTTCAACGAATCGTTACCATGGTCCCTCATCTAGAGGCGGAGGAGGAGGTGGGATGTCCCCTACACGAGCCGGCGGCCCCATGGGGTCCCCCATTGGAGACGCGTTAGCGTATCCGCTTGTGTCAACGGCGGCGGTGGCAGGGTTCGGGCCCCAACGCGTCTCGGTAGCTCCCATCGACGTGCTAATCATCGACGCCGCCGCCGCACAACATGTGGAAGCGTACGCCGGAGAATACCTACCCCAGCTTCTAGTCGTTGTGGTGCACGATGCCGCGAACTTTTTGTCCTTGGGGATTCGCGGCGACCAAAGCGGCGGACGGGCCACTCAACAGCAGCTCTTGAAACAGCTAGAAGCGACGGGTAGCGCCCTGAGCCTCCTCGACTCCACACCCACGAATAATCATTCTCCCCACACCTCGTCGACGTTGCGCATCCAGCCCGCCGAGCCACCCGCACCGGTTCTGCAAATCGTGACGAGTGGCGGAGGTCCACAGCGGCCATCGTCCGTCGTGACCTCCGTCGCGCAGTTCTCTGCCGCGGTGCTCACCGGCAGCAATGAATTCGCGGCGGCCGCGCGTTGGCAACTGCAACAACACATGGATACGTTAGCGCGGCACCAGGGATGGTTTCACGTGCTCCGGGATCCGGTGGACTTCGACGTCGTCACACTCGTCATGGACTTGGTTACGCACAGGATATCGGCCCGCAAGCAGAAGGAAGTGAGCCGGAGGGAGCAGGAGGCGCTGTTCAGCATCCGTCATGACAGTCCCTGGGAGAAAGGGCGAAAGCTTGGGCAAGGCAGCTTCGGTGCCGTCTTTGAGGCAGTGTCGACCATCACGGGGGGCCGCATGGCTGTCAAGGAAGTGACGTACGACGACCCCAACGACGGCAAAACACGCGCGCTGCTCAAGTCGATGTACAACGAACTCGGCATGCTGCTCCGGCTGCAGCACGCGCATATTTTGTTCTCCTTTCACGCGTCGGCGGGTCACGGCGTCTTGTGGCTGTTCATGGAGCTGTGCGACTGCAGCCTGCACGATGTGATCAAGAGCCACCGGAAATGGGGTGCCATTGGACAACGTCGATTATCGGCAGTCGCGCCCCTCATCATCCGTCAAATATTGCAAGCGTTAGGGTATTTGCACCAGCAGCACATCACGCACTGCGATGTGAAGCCACAAAACATCTTGATCAAGCAAGGCTCCGCGAAACTCTCTGATTTCGGCACCGCCCAACGCATGTTGCGCCTCGCCAAATCGAATGTCAACATCGCACCCCAAGTAGACCGCAGCGGTGGCGGCAGCAGCGATGGAGGTCAGCTGACATCGCCCAAGTCCACAGGCGAAGGAGGAGACGGAGGAGCGCCCCGCGGCCTCAAAGGTGTGCAGGGCACGCTGAAATACATGGCGCCCGAGGTCTACCGTGGAGAAACGTACGGCACCGGCTGCGACGTCTGGAGCCTTGGCTGTGTCCTGTGCAACCTTCTCGACCTGGAGATGCCAAGCATCGCCGACATCGCCGCCGCCATGATACAGGCCGAGGAGCGGCAACCACCGCCATCCACCTCCCGGACACCCAATGCCACCGCTGGAGGGCGGCGCAGAGGTTCGACGGGCGGGCAGGCCAAGGCCTCAGCGGCCTCTTCCTCATCGGCGTCGTCGCCTCAAGGCAACAACAACACCAGCGGCAGCAACAATCAAAATGCTAACACGACGGCGGCCGGGGGTGACGCAGGGGGAACGACCGCCACCGCCCCAAAGGAGCGCAACGCCTCCCCCGCGAAGCAAATGGCGCAATGGACTCCCGTCGTCGTGGGGACCAGCGCCGAAGGAGGAGGAGGAGTCACGACGACGGCGCCCCCTCCGCCCTTCTCGCAGCCCACGGCCGAGGAAGGGTCCAGCTCCTCGAATGCGGCGACGCTCCAGGGCGTGGACGCTGTCATTTTCGGCGCGGTACCGAGCTCACCGCCCTCCAAGCTCGAACTGTCCAAGGGCGAATGGGATGCCGCACGTGCCTTTCTGCAGGCGTGCCTGGCTCCCAACCCATCGAATCGACTGGCCGCTCAGATGCTACTTTTGCACCCATACTTAACGCAACTCGACGTCCAACAACAGACGGCGCTGCTTCGGGATATGGTCGTGGAGACGGTGGCTGATTTGCGCGGCCTGCCTTTGCCACCCAAGACGCTAATTCCCTCACAGCTTGGCGCTGGTGGCCCTGGAGGAGGGATGCAGCGCTCCCCCGCCGCTGTCGGGGGCGCTGAGGCCACCAAGGGCGAAGGCGGCGGAACAGCAGCAACGCAGCAAGCGACAGGTGGCAACGTCGAGGCCAAACCCGTCGGGGTATCCGATCCCGATGGCGTCTTTTCGTTGTGTTCCAACGCAGATTAGAAAAAATCTGAACCGTGCAGTGACCCGCCTTTCGAGAAAGCCGTCATTCCTCCCCACCAGCGCGTGTTCCTAGCCCGGCAATAACGAATCCAGCCCTTGCAAAAGTCGGTCCACGCGCGTCCTCCTCCCCCCCCCCACCCCACACCC
>ERZ1292633.2894-Hain-H41-02um-R1-2894-length-17164-cov-6_pt1 | contig 17164 bp, 21 predicted proteins | sample MGYA00564406_ERZ1292633 | MGnify/ENA primary metagenome ERZ1292633 (study PRJEB36523, sample SAMEA6512639) | groundwater metagenome | collected 2019-01-08 | study: AquaDiva: Metagenomics assemblies of 32 groundwater samples | reverse complement strand
TTTTGGATTTATGTTGTAACAAGTGTATCACCAACTCAGCTCTTGAAAAACTCGTGAGCCTTACATCTTTGGATTTATGTTGTAATGATTGTATCACCAACTTAACTCTTGAAAAACTCGTAAATCTCACATCTTTGGATTTAAGCTGTAACAGAGTTATCACCAATTCAGCTCTTGAAAAACTCGTAAATCTCACATCTTTGGATTTACGTTGTAACGAGAGTATTGACGTCACTACGATTAGAACACGTGTAATCGTTTACAAATAAATATATTTATGTTTTCTACATTTTTTACAAATGTAGAAATATGGTTTTTATAATTCTTAAGCAAAACGCTCTCCTCTAATAATTCTAACTAATTGAACATCCTTTGGAAGTATAGTTTGACGTTTTTCGTGTAAAGCACATAAATTTGCGAAAGATATCAAATCGATCAAATACGTCTCGACGACTAATTGAAAAAGTTCCATAAATTTGCGACTGTATCGAAGGTCCGTCGCAAAATCTTGCCCCAATTCACGGACGACTCTTCCAAAATTAGTCTTTGGAAATGCAAATTCGTCACTATGTTTTTGTTGATGTCTGATATCTCTCAAAGCGACTGTTCCGGGTCTGAATTTATGGGGTTTGGCGACTTTGCCATCTTCAGTAGGTTCTTTAGGAGTTTTACCCTTGGTTCTAGCTTTAATGGTACTAAAAGTTTTGGAAGTATTTGGGTTTTCAGCAGCCCCTAAATAAATTCCTCTGATTTGAAGAGCTGTTTCTAGATCGGTTTCGCACACGGTCTTTCTTCGGTCGTGTTGAGTGATCGCAATAACGTCTTTTATCATGTTTTTAGTGTAAACATACATAACACCTCTAAATTCTTCGTAAACGAGCCCTCCGATTCTGACAACCCCCGCCCTTTGACAAATTCTGGCAATTCCAGGTTTTGTGATACCTTGAATACTGTCTCTAACGATTTTACGGTGTTTTTTGGCCTGCGATTTTTCGGTAGATTTAACATTTTCTACAATTTTTTCTGACATTGTTTTAATTTTGGTGATTTTTGAAATATCGCGCGGATGACTATTCTTCCAACTTGATATAAAGAATACTATTCTTTATATCAAGTTGGAAACATTTCAAAAAATCACAAAGAAATTATAAAAATGAGCCTTACAAATTTAGAGAAAATGAACGTCATTTTAAACGAAGAAAAGAAAGCACTTGAAGAAAACGGAAAATCCAAGAGAACAAAAGGGTCAAAATCGGGTAAAACAGTAGATGGGTTTAAATTTAGTGTTTATGTTTTAAAAACTTTAAATCACATCCACCCGGATATGGGACTATCGGGGGATGCAGGTGCATGTATGGTTAATATTGTAAAGATTAATATCTCTAAGATTATGTCTGCTGTTAATCAACTAATCCTTCGAACCGGTGCAAAAACTATTACAGCGAGAGATATCGAAGCCGCTGTAACGTTGATGTTACCAGGCGAGCTCGCTAAACAATCTAAGTCGCAGGCTTCAGTGGCAGTTGCTAAATATCTTCAAGATATCGAAGACGGGGAAAAAGGACAAAATCCAAAACAAAGATCCACACGAGCAGGTTTGATATTTAATATTACGAGAGTTGAAAATTTGATGATGTTAGAGTCTAACACTGTGCGTAAGTCCGCAACTGCTGCTGTATTTTTATCAGCAGTTATCGAATATCTTATCTCCGAAATTTTAGAACTTGCAGGAAATGCAGCTCGCGATTCACAAAGAAAGCGTATTACCCCAAGACATATCAAGATTGTCATCTTAAACGACGAAGAGCTTAGAACTTTGTATCAAGATACTATTATCGCAGGAGGAGTTTTACCTAATATTAATAGTGCTCTTTTACCTTCTTCTGACCGTAAAAAGAAAGCTCGAGTCGCTAAACCAAAAGACGCTGCGGCAAAACCTAAAGTAACCAAGCCAAAAATTACTAAAGCTGTAACGAAGCCAAAAGAAGCGAAAAATGCTGCTAAACCCGCCGCAAAACCAAAAGTTGCTAAAAAATCAGTTAGTAAAAGCGAAGGCGTTAAAAAGGCGACTGCTAAAAAAGTGACTACAAATAAATCAAACAAAGTTTTATCAACCAAAACTAAAAAGTCGGCAAAATAGATTATTCGCTAGATTAATTTTACGAGTGAAATAAGTGGGTGGATTGATATTTTTCTAATCTTATAAGATTAGAAAAAGTGTGATTGCGCATTTAAGAAAAATATATTTTATAAGAGTATCTTTACAGATTTTATGTTACATTCACGCGGTGATAGATTATCAGTCGAAACTATTGCTAAAATTAATGATATTTTAAAAATAGTGGAAGACGAATTACAATCTCCATGTTTAATAAAAATAGAACCATTTACTGAACAATTTTCTTATAAAGACTCTCCTATCGTTATAGGGCAGTATAAAGATGTAGAAATATACGATGCTTTACCTCTTTACAAAGACATAGAGGGTATTTACCCTTGCACAAATCGAGAATACTCTATGAGCACTGAATTCAATTTTGAATGGGTTGCGCGCACTCTCTATTGGAATGAGAGATTTTCTAAATCTGCTAGATACTCATGCAGAGACGGTTCTTGTACTGCTGGAGTGTGTAGAAAATGTGGAAAATATAAAACCGACGACGCGGATACTTATTTTAATCTTAATAATATCGGCATTAACGATTCTAAACATACAGAGTGTCAAATATGCGGGGAAGACTGGACAAAATATAAATACTATGGTATAGTGCTAGATCAAGCGACTCTCACAGTTTATAAATATTCTCCTGTTGATAAAAAAGATATGAAAATGAAATTATTAGTAAATACGTACAAAGGTGATAATAAAACTGAAATCATCGCTAAATTTAGACCACTACGATAAATTTTTAGACTTGCATTAAAGATTCTGTAAGCTGTAACTTACAGAATAACCAAAAATATGAATATGGAAGAAAAAATTATTAAATCTCTCGAAAACGGGCCGCTTGGTACTCTCAGTATTTCAAAAAAGGTATGTGGCGCTAAAGGTACTAAGTCTCAAGTGAATCCGACTCTTTATGTTATGGAGAAAAAAGATTTATTGTTACACTATCAAATAGAAAATGTTCATGTGTGGAGTTTAAAAACTACTATTTAGTATACTACTAGGAATTATATATTTATATCGGAATGGAAACTATCACTTTTCAAGAAACTCAATATGAATGGTCGGAATTACAAATGTATTATCAAAATATCAAAAAATTGTATAATTTAACATCGCATGATATTGTTAATCAATTAACCAAGTCGCGGCCGATAAATACGAGTACGTAATATCTTTATGGCTAGGCGATTCCGAAGTCGACGATATGGCGTATTTATAATTATTTAAAACCTTTTTTTTTCATTCATTTGAATGAAAAAAATTGATATATAGAATCAAAAGATAAGTAACACTATCGAAATGTCATCTACCCAACGTAAACTCATCGAAGGAGTTTTATCAACGCAGGGTAAATATGATAAAAAAGAGGTAAAAAATATCGAAATTGCAATACATGGAATGTGCAGAAGTTTACACAAGGAAACCGGTGAAGAAACTGTAGATTTATATGCTAAATTCGCTTATGAAAAAATTGGAGAATTTATAACGCACCCTGAACTTAAAAATGGTCTCCTTGAAAATATCGCAAACTTAATAATAAGCTGGGATAGTGTTGTTTACGTCGAATGGAAACTCAAAGAAGATAATATTATATCTCAAAAGGCTGAAGGGATGAAGATTGTCAAAGGCGAATTCAAATGTCGTAATATACGCTGCAAATCGGACGAATGTTTTTATTATCAGTCGCAACAAGCTTCGTGTGATGAAGCGGCAACAACCCATGTTGTATGTACAAAATGTAGTCACAGATATAAATTCAGTTAGAAAAAATTGAAATTATGTTACTCTCATTTTAATTAAAATGAGAGTCTTAAAGAATATAATTACCTTTATAAAATGATATCGTTTTGCGAAGAATGGGAGGTTGATAGAAAAATCGGTACCCAAAAATTAAATGATATCAGGTTAATAACAGAAGGATCGCGCCAAACAGGAGAAACTGATACATATTACGAATTTAAAGTATGCCTTAATAAAGAATCGTTTATTGCAGTTTGTGACGTAGAAGATAAATATGTTTTGGATAGATATAAATGGTTTATTACGAAATCCCATGATAAATTTGCAATTAAAACGAGCATTCGAGAAAATTCTTCTACGACTTCAAAAAATGCAGCCCGCATGATAATGGATGGCGAAAATATAGGCAAGGTAAAATGTATCGACGGGAATCATTTAAATTTACGACGTTCGAATCTTAAAGTTATATACATAAAGGAGTCTTTTACTCCTTGTATTGAATCAACTCAAGAACAATCAGACCCGTATGTAAGCCGATGGATAGATGGGAAATTTGGTGGAAGTCTAACTTTCAAAAAAGATATTAACGCTTGGTCTGTTAGGTTTCAAGCTCCTGCTTACGAAAAACTTTTTCGGGTACCCAAATACGAATCGACCGAATCAGCTAAAGAAGCGGCTAAAATTTATAAACAAGTTGAAGCTAAAAATCGCGGCCTTATGAGAAATCCGTATCGTATACATACTCCGCTTGGCGAAAACCCGTTCGTTGAAATTAAATCGATTCATAAAGATAAAGAAATGTTTTGGGTTTGCGATTTAGAAGATATTTCTCTGGTAAAAGAATATACGTGGCATATACGTGATACTGGCACAGCGTTTAGAGTAACATCTTCAGCATGCAGTGATTTTCACATAATACTAGGGTTATATAAAAATACAGACCATATCGATGGAAATCCATTAAATAATCGTCGTTCTAATCTTCGTGATGGAGAAATCTTTAATCCGCAAAATTATCCTATCCGTAAAGATAATACGACGGGAGTAACAGGAGTCAGTTTTAATACATCCAAAAATGCATGGGTAGTTCAATGGCCTGAAGATGGTAAAAGAAAAAGTAAAACGTTTATCCTAGGCAAAGATGTTACGTCTGAACAAGCTAAAAACTTAGCTATCGAATTTAGGAGAGCTAAAGATTTAGTGTTAGGATTACATGTTCAACAAAGGATGTGATATAAAGACAGCGATTCATAAATTATGATTTTATTTATTGATATATGCGATGATATAATTCGCGAAATTGTGTCGCAATTAGACGAAAACTCTTTCCTCGCATTTAGAGGAATTTCTTCGTATTATAATAACATAATATGCGATGTTAAATTTCCAGGATATCTTCTTAAAATACCATGCGCAATAAATGTTTGTAAAACTAGAGAAGCTAAACACTTTCGTTGCGTTGTACCAAGAATAAATTACGAGTTAAATTTAGGATTTAATAAGAACGCGACTGACGCATTCATTAAAAGTTTTATAAATATTACATCATTATATTTAGATGGTAATTTATCCATTACAGATAATGGCATTAAAGAACTTACACGGCTTGAATCATTATATTTAAGCCGTAACAGTTTAATAACTAATAAAGGGTTGTCTCGTATGACATTACTCACAAAACTGGATTTAAGTTGGAATAACAAAATAGCTGACAACGGAATTATACCACTTAAAAATCTCATATATTTAAACTTGAGGAACAACATAAAAATTACAGACAAGGGTATTTCGAAATTAAAATCGCTAAAAACTTTAATTTTACGTGATAACTTAAAAATTACAGATAGAGGGGTTAAAAAACTATACTCTCTCACCACCTTAGATTTAGATAATTCAAATGTGTCTGATATCGGAATAATTAATCTTACAAATCTTACAAATTTAGACATATTCCCGAGCAACAAATTGGTAACAGAATTTAGTATCAGCAATTTAAAAAAATTGACACCGTACAGTTTAAAATATTGTCATATTAATACCATTAAAAATACCATATAAAGTCGCCTAGTTGAAGTTGTAAGAGTAACCACTTGTGTTATCTATACCAAATGTATAAGAACGAGCGCTTAAATATTATTCTTTACACAAATTTGTGTAAAGAAATACGAATAATGACTTAATATTCTTCACTATCTCGACCAAAACTATCATCGTCGTCTGAATCTTCATCTAAATCATCACTATCATCACTATCATCACTATCATCATCTGAATCGTCATCACTTTCTGAGTCATCTGAATCGTCATCTGAATCGTCATCTGAATCATCATCTGAATCATCATCACTATCATCATCACTATCATCATCTGAATCGTCATCACTATCTGAGTCGTCGCTATCGCCCGAATCAACATCGCTATCTATAGACTCGCCGCTATCGTCAAAATCGCTATCGTGAACGCTATCTTCGTCTGATTCTGTAGTTTCAGACGACGCAGATGACGAGTTAGAAGACGACGAAGAAGATGTATCTTCTTCCACAGTTTGATAATTCCACGAGTTTCTTTTACAAACGGCTATATCTTCTGGTTTTAAAGAAGAAATTCTCCCCGATGACTCTTGAACTCCATAAGCACATTTAGTTTTAGGATCAAATAAAATGCGAGTATCTGGATCTTCATATCTACCCCAATAATTTGGTCTAATGACTTTCTTTCGTGTGGCAGGGACAGCCTTCCCCTTAGGCGGCTCTGTATGCCTTGCAGAACTCATAGGAATCTTTTTTGGGGTGGCTTCGACCGATTCTTTTTTAGGTGATAGAATCTGTTGAGCATGTCGACTCTGTTGAATCTCTTTAACAGGTTCTTCAAGAATTTTAACAGGTTCTTGAACGACTTTAACAGGTTCTTCTTTTACGATAGGCTGCTCAATAATTTTAACAGGTTCTTCAATAATTTTAACAGGTTCTTCTTTTACGATAGGCTGCTCAATAATTTTAATAGGTTCTTCTTTTACGATAGGTTCTTCTACGATTTTAACAGGTTCGTCTAAAAAATGTTCGACGTCATAAATTTCTTGCGCTTTTTTGGCCTGTACAGTCTTTGCATGTTTTTTACAGAAGCCAAAAGGTGTTTCAGATATATCTGTGCACTGAGGAGCACCTTTCGGTCTACTCGGAAGATATAAACACATGCTAGTGTACACTACAGCGGGTTTTTCTATTACCTGCTGTTTATCTACTGGCACCGATTTTTTATTCTTTTTTTCTAACAATAATAAAAGGTCTTCTTTTGAAAGATTTGAGTAGTCAGACATTTTTGATATGTATAAGCAAATAGGCGAGCACTTTAAATCAAGTATTCTTGATTTTAACTTAGTATATAAAATTAATTCGCCGGCGAATTAATTTTATATACTTAAAGGTAATTATACTGATATATGTTTATTATATGGATTCTCTCACTATTATGTTAAATATGGTAAAAGCCATCGAAACAACTAAATTGTGTTTATCAGCTCTATCTGATTATTACGGCAACCACCATAAATACGGGAACCTTTTTCACGAAGAAGATTTCGCTAGAGCTATTAACGATATAAATAATAATGTATTGATGGGTAAAATGACGTTTGAAGAATTTTCTCGTAAACATGTAGGACTTTATTAAACTGTTATATATTTCATCGCTATTTTGCTTATTTTTTTAGCTTTATAAATATTAGACGTAGCGCCATGCTTTAGAAAAAGGGGTACTAAATATCTCATTTCTTTGTTGAGTATAATTTTATCTAATACTGTCAAATCTTCTATCATGCCAAAATCTTGCTTCATCATCGTGGCATCTGGGTCAGCCCCAGCTATCAATAATTGTTCTACAGCCCAATCGAAAAAATATCCTTTTATCCCGCGCTTAAATTCGATAATAAAATGTAATGGCGATATCTTATGTGTGATGAGAGCAAATTGTAGCAAATCCAGTTTTCTACATTTTATTTCAGTATTTACGTTAACACCATTTTCAATTAAAAATTGTAATCTTTTTGCGCATTTCATACTGAATGTATACTTTAATAATTTACTACTATATGCACGAACGAATCCAATATTAGTAGCTGAATGATACATTTTTAATATGTCCAATCCATCTATAGTGTTAATACTGTAACTTGTATATTTAAAACATCGTATTGCGCACGTATGATACTTCCATCCATTTTCAAAAGTATCGGTGCTAAACGTTTTTAATAGCGCGTTTTTAATCAAATTTAAAGTTATCAATTTATGATATCGTTGAGATGTTAATTTCAATTGTATTACGGTATGAAAAGTCAGTAAATTCGGCACAATTTCATTTTGAATAACATCACCAGATACATAATTCATACATTAATTTTATAGAGGATATCCTCTATAAAATCGTTTAAATAAAATTGTTGGAATTATTTTTATGTTCGGCCAGCATGTTTATAAAGAGCTTTAGCTACATTCTGTTTAATACCTAAAGTCTGTTTTAATTCGGCGTCGTGAGAAATTACTAAAGCGATATCTCTAGTTAAAATCGCATTTCGTTTGTGCTCTACCGCTGAATTCTGTGCTAATATTAAAATATCATCAACGATATATTGTAATATGTAATGTCTTGATTCGGCGACTGATTTATCCTTTATTTTATGGATGATATTTTGGCCAATATATTCAGGAAAATAATCTTTTACCATATCCATAAACTCGCCTTTTGTATTCACAGAATGGATCTTTTTGTCTAGCGGTTGAAGTAATAATTTTAAATACGTTTTAGCAGTCGGTGATAACACGTGCCCATCTGTAAGGGCTCTTGTGGAAATAGTCATTTTATCAGCCACTTTTTCAGGCGATTTTACTTTTTCTACAGCAATTTTTTTAACGGGCGATTTTACCGTAACAGGTTTCTTTACTTTTTCCACGGCGATTTTTTTAACAGGAGACTTTACTGTAACAGGTTTCTTTACTTTTTCCACGGCGATTTTTTTAACAGGAGACTTTACAGCAATTTTTTTAACAGGTTTGGTAGTTGTGTCTGGATAATTTTTCTTTCTCCATAAAGCATATACCTTTTTGTCAATGTTTTTTAAAACATCTCTATAGGCCACCCCTTTGTTAACTTTTTTATTTCTTTGAATATTAACATATTCTATCCACGGTGACGGCTTTTTGGGAGCCGCGACTGTTTTTGTATCAGTTTTTGATTTTACCATATTTATAATTCTAAAAGAAAATATTTAATGGAATAAATATTGGATAGTGTTACCAAAAATGATACGATTTAATTTTTCACAAAAGAAAAAGGAATTTTTCTTTTTATAATTCTCATGAGAGATATTAACAGCCATACTTTAAAGTAAATGAAGATTACTAATGAAATTATTATTATGGGTGTCCTTTTGTTAGGGGCTTCGATTTTTTTGTATACTCAATACACTAAAAAGGAAGGATATGAACAATCTCCTCCTTCTGTTTATAATAGAATGAATGACACTCCTGTCCAGGCAGTTTTCAGATCCGCTCAAGACTATGCAAATTATGCAGTCGATACGGGGGATAAACTTCTCCCTCTTGAATTTGCTCGTACCGACTTTTACAAAGATGTTAGAAAAATGCAAGCCGGTCAATCGTTTGACGAACTTTCGCCGACTTACAAAGGTGATGCATTTCATAGAAGTATCACTCGGTCAAATAGCGGAGCTGACAATATTAATGACGCCAAACTTAGAGCTGATGCGATCGATTCCGGAAACGTTCAATTATTCGAGGATTTAGTCAATACTCCTACACGTCATATGAAGTCTATGTCCGCTGCCCCAACCGAATTTGATTTAGTTAGACAACCAGCCGAACAAGGCGGATTATATTGGCCTGGGTATTTTGATGATGATATCGGTCAATAAATAACAACCGATAGAAAAGGATATATTTTTATTTTTCTCATTATATAATGAGAAAAAAATTGATAAATTAATCCATATTAAGTATATAAATATGTGAGATTATACTCGCATTTTGAATAAAGTATGAAAGTTATTTTTGTTTATAATATTGATGAATTATCCAGTAAAGAGATTGAGTTCCTGCGAAAAATAATTCCTGTAGAGGTTCGCAAAGAAGTTTCTGATACAATTGTTAATGCAGGAATGGTTGATATTTTTGATTTCGTAACTTACCAAAAGGAGTATAAATTTATGGGTCAGTATTTTACGGAACTAGAGAGAACTTTAAGGACTGCTCTGTTAGTAGATTACAAATACAATCACTTATCCGAAGAAGGAAGAACCGAATTAACGCGAGCTTTAGAAAAGAAAAAATCTGCCAAAGAAAAAGCTGAATATCTAAAACTCATACTCGACACGTTTGAACCCCTTTATATTATACATCATTTTTACCGCCACTATGCACCAAAGAAAACCGCCAAAGAGATAGATGCAATCTATAAAAAATATGAACATCAACCTGGTGTTATGTTTAATTGTGCTTATAGAGTATATGTAGATAAAGAGCTACCTAAAGCTACGCAAAGCGAAAAATTGTGGTTTGAAAAGTAATTATTTCGCGAGCGAAATAATAGATTAATTTGTTATACAAATTAATTGCATCTGTTTTTACACCTTGCGGGGTGTAAAAAGTATATTTTAATTTATAACCATTCATAATTCTTAAAAGATGTGTGACGTATACGACTCGTTTCCCTCATCTGGATCCCATTAACATCCATAGTAACTTCAAATGTATGACCGTTGCGCATATAAAATGTAATATCTTCAGGGCTACGACTATTAGAATAAGATTTAATATCAGAAGATTTTTCACCATTTTCTTCAATAAAATACAAAGTCCCGTTTTCTATGATCCAAACGTACCTACCACTGAATTTTATACTTTGGTTATTTAGTACTTTTTCAACGAAAAGATTCGCGTAATTAATTTGATCTTTAGGAACTATAGGCTCGATTATAGGAAGAAGAGGTACATCTGAAGAAGACATGGATGCCATTTTCTTTTCAGTAGTGCCAAATAAACTTGTAAACATTTTTGAATAACTCGATAATATTTATAGGAATCTCGATCGAAATTATCATTTTTTATACAGAAGCCTGTATAAAAAGGAATAAAGAGCTCTTTAACGCGATGCGACTTCGCTAAAAATAGTACAAATTAGTGGTATATACATAAGCATCAACATATTTGGTAGTATATTGAGCGAATGATATACAAATAAATTTGGTATACTAAAAGCGATGGATGTTATGAACGTCACATTCATGATTCTAGACATCGTCTTACAAAGTTTATCTTGTTCGTTAAAATAAGTAAGAAAATATACATAACCAAGCCACAACATGGAAATAAACGCTCCGCCAACATATATACTTAATGTTAACCAATTATCAGGTTTGATAGGAGCGTCATTAAGCGCTACAAATTGTAAATACATCGCAGACGTTGGAATAGATATCCACAATGGAGCGTGTGAAAGCAGCCCTATATCTAAATAACCAACCATACCAAAATTAAACGCCATCAACAAAGGATACATTAAATAGTCCATGTTCTTCAAATATTTTAACCCGTCATTCTGACAAATAAATTCAATCGTATATTTCATTTTTTTACACATTACATAAAATGTGTAAAAAGCGAATATAATTACATATCAAATCAGTAATTATTACTCTGTCAATAACGGTATATTTTGTTTGATGCAATATTGAAGAGTTTGCATCAACGAATCCATCCCTATATACCCTTTGCCGATCATAGCGTGTCGATCTTTTTTACATCCGCATTCACCTTTAGAATCGTTGTAGTGTATTAAATTTATAGGAACTCCCATCTTTTCTAACACGGATAAGTAATCATTAGGGTCCCTACCAGCCGAAAAGACATGGCATGAATCCACACAAATACCCACAACATCTTTGGTTGGCTGAGGGAGGGATAAATAAAAATCGCCCAGCTCCTCTGGACTACATAATACTTCAGTCCCTTGACCAGCAGGGGTTTCTATCAAAAGAGGGCACTCTGGTGTTGCCCATTGAGAACAAGCAATAACAGAGTACCACATGTTCTCTAAAGATTCTGCATAATCATGTTTAAGCGATTTACCGACGTGTACAACTACGCCTTTTGCACCAGAAGCGCTCCCAAATTCCAATAGATTCTTCAAGCAGTAGAATGTCCAACCTCCCCACGCAGACATGCCCAACTCTTTATTAATATATTCATCTTCTTGTCTCTCACCATTTTTATTACCAGGATGACATAAATTTAATACGTATGGCGAATGAATAAATATAGGAGCTGTCGATGTTTCATTGGCTTTGGTTAGATCCATCAAAAATTTAGGTTTATAGGACGCCCTTGCGGTGGTATTTCCGTTGACAAAAAATTGTAACGGTTTTCCAAAAAGGATAGCATCCAACAACCCGTCTTTATGGCAGTGAGAACCCACAAATTGGTGGAATAAATTTACAAATACAATCTGTGACGAGATGTTCATACTCATCGATCCAAGTGTTGTTTCCTTGGTAATTTTTTTATTGACACAGTCGACGAGTTTAGAGTAAAAAGGTTTCCAATTCCACAAAGACAAATTGTAAGTTTTAACTATTTTTTGTAATGGTAATACAAGTCCTATATTTTTAACAGGCAGCCCCTTTTGTTGAGCCAGACAATAGTACGATAATAGTTGAAAAATAGTTTCAACCCTCATTTTACCGAATCTTCCGGTAGTTTTAATGTCGTAAATTGTATCTGTAGATACTAAATCAGGATGCCCAATAAGTTTATTGCCAGCATCTTCTAATTCAACCTGAGGTTCAACAAAAATACCCTTAATAACAAATTCTTTTTCTAACCAGCATGCAATATCAATCCAATGGTCAATCGCAAAATGTTCACGATCCTCTGCAGACAACTGCAATCCTACAGCAGTCAAACATTTTATATCACAATTATTATCGAGAAGGGCTTCTATAATTTGTTCTAAAAATAATCCATACTCGGAAGGCCCTAAACTTTTAGCTAACTTATTAGAAGGATACTCTCCTCCTATCGACTGAACTGTTTTGGCTGTAAACATTTTTTCTGCGGGTAAAATTTTAAGTTTAGTTAATTCAGCGTAATCTAAATGAGGTATAATGGTGCGGATTCTGTGAGACATTTTATTTGCGAGGTCAAATACTTTTATGGAAAAATTGGATTAATTAATCCAATTTTTCCATAAATTAAGACCGTATTTTATCCAATTTTTAACATGGAAACGATCACAACCGATGTGTTGTTTAGCTTAATATTGAACGATCCGCCTACACATGTATTATTTTTGGTTAATAAATATTATAATACATTACAAAAGACATACTACGAATATTTAGGATGTTCTGACGGTGGCTCAAAATATTTTATGCATTGTATGATGAAGTTAAGAAATACTCATCCGTTCGAATCGGTATTACACAAATTAAATTGTATGAATTTTTGTTTCGAGGCAGTAAAATTTTCGACAGATGCTTTATCACAGAGAATGAATAGCTATTTAGAACTACTAGTTGATTTCTTTAACGTATCACACATAGGTGATAACAATAGTAGTATTAAGACTCAAGTCGTTCTACTGATGGCTTGCTCGGCTGTTGGTAAAAACTGCCTGAATAGTGTATCTCGGATGCTTATTTTGTATTTGTTAAAATTTACAGGAAATAAAGAAAGTGCCATTCAGACTATCGATCTAAATTACCTTAACGATGACACTATCGCAGAAATAAAATATAGCGTAACCGTAGTAAATATATTTAATTCTATGATAGGGGTCAAAAGATCGTATAGTCTGTCTACTATCGATACAGAGTACACTATATGCGATATGTGCTTTGAAGATAGGATGTGCTATTGCGACCAATGTTCCAAAATATCACATGTGTGCGAACCTGTTTCCCGGGTAAGACGATCTTTTATTGTTACGCCTCGTGTACATTCGGGATCTGGAGACTATTTTTATTATCCAAAGTGGTACGATAAAATGTATTCACGGTTAAATAATATATAAAATTGAAATAAAATTCCCAGCGATAAAATATATTCACGCCTAAATAATATATAAAATTGAAATAAAATTCCTAGATAATGCTAAATATATGCGAGTATTCCGATAAAAAATCTCAAATGTATTTAGCTGTGTTTCACGAATTTTGTGATACCGATTTGCTTGATGTTATCAGGGTAAACTGCCCTGATCTTGAAATAAAAATTTCAACCCCTGTGGGGTATTCGTCGTCAAAATGTGATACTATTTTACAGACGACTGCTAAACTCTTTTACGAGAAGAGTACACTCAAAAACGAAGTCGATGATATACTGTTAATCTTAAAAAGATGTGGCCTCAATGTTAAAATCCGGGACCCGTTTGCACTATATAAAGAACGAAAAACTGTATTAATTCCATCTATCGAATGCGAATATAAAACTTGCGAATGTGGTAACGCTATTTGTGTACCTAAAAAACCTGAATCAAAAGTTGTGGTAGTGGAAGTAAAACATTATTACAACGATCGAGTCATTTTAGAAATCGACTATTTATTACAAAACCCGAAAAGAAATGACGTAATTTTTAGACTCGCAGAACCTCATACGAATCTATTTTCTCCTTATCAGTCTCCTTACCAATACACAGGATTAATATGCACTCCTGAAGGAAAAAGGGCGACCTATAAACGAGGCTAATTTAGATATTCTTTATTTTTACACAAGGATGTGTAAAAAAATCATAACATTTTTAAGATTAATAAAATATTATTTAATTGTAAGAGAAATTCGTCTGACCAAATGACAAAAACATGTCAAGACTACACTGTGGTAGAACTTCGCGCTAAGGCGGTCCAAAAAAACATTACCGGGCGTTCTAAATTAGATAAAAAGGGGTTATGTAAAGCGTTAGGCATTTCAGTTGGCGCTTCAACAAGAAAAACTAAAACTCCAAAAACTTCATCAGATGGATATACTGTAAAGAAAACGTCGAAAAAGGTAGTAGTTAAAAGAAAAACACCGTCGCATAACATTAAAATTTCTGTACGTGGCAAAAACTTAAAATCAAAAATAAACACCAAATAACGCCAATTATAACACCTTTTTACACATAAGGATGTGTAAAATCATAACTGCGACAATTTATTTACGACGATTTATTTCAGAACGAGTTCTTGACTTTTTTGACGATTCAGTAATCTTATTTAAATCGAGAGTCCTTTCAGAATTTTTAGATTTTAGCATAGATATATCGAAATTTTTAATTTTTTTGATACATTCATCATAAGATGATTCATCCACTGTATCTTGGGTTACGCGTTGCACAGGCTTAATGTCCATATTGATGGTACTATTACGGATACATGTGGAATGCGGGGCGAAGGCTTTATTAACAAAGTCGTTTTCGCTTGACCCGTTTAAAAAAGAAATATGCCCTTGCGGTATGCAATTTTCACCTGCGCCGTCTAAAATAGAAGTCCATCCTGGCGGAGAGCAATTTTTTGGACCGGTCGTGTTAATACTGGTAGCGCTAGCATTAATATTACCAGTAGATTCGTCAAATGTGGTTAGTGATTTCTTTACGAAAGATTGATAATTTGAAACAGTCTGAGCATTTCGAAGATTCATAATTTCGTTATTGAGTCTCATGATAGCCATGTAGTTTTTATCATCAGCGTCTCTTAATCTAGCGTTTTCAATGACTAACCTTTTACAGTCTTCACCTCTTAATTGTATATTATTTTCAGCTTCTACCAAAGAGCTAGTCAACAAATCAACCTGTGTATTTAAATTTTTATTAGCGACTTCAATACTTCTTCCATTAACGGTTAAAGTCAATACTTGGCGAACAAGATCCTCAACTTGAAAATTTTTGTTAGTCAGAGTATCCTCCATTTCACGTTTATCTTGCGCGATGGTATTCCAATGGGATTCTAACTCAGCGATTTTAGTTCTTAATTCTGGTAAAACAACGGAAGCGATAGGGTGAAATTTAAATTGACCAATACATTTCGGTTTGAGCTCAGCTGTATTAGTTACCCAACCGGTAATGACCATATCTGCTGTATAAACATCTAAAGCAGTTTCATCTTCGCATTCAACTAAAGCCACTTCGTTTAATTTTAATTCAGATATATTTTTGCCATATCCTACTTCTTGTGTAGGATTTTGCTCTACATTCTGATCTAAAAATGATATTGTTGTTTTGTTAGCGTACCCTACAAAAAGATCGCCATGGAAAGCTTTTAAAATGTTAAAAGCTGATACGCCCAAAGTCAAACGGGCTTCTAACACATCAGGAATATTGTGAACTTCGTGGATCGCAAGCAATCCGTTAATAGTTGATATAACGGCAATATCAAAATTCATTTTTATTGTAAATTAATAGTATCCTAAATTATATTTTAGTACTTTTTCACTTTAAAATGGTATCATAAAAAAATGGAATCCTCAATTCAAAATAAATTTATATATGTGCGTCGATAAAAATATGGGAAATTCTAATCCAGTATGTGGTGTTGAAAGAGAACTTATTAATTACGATCCTCGTGATTATGTTAATATTCCAGAAGGCGAATTAGACCTTCACCCATTTTCATATCCAAATTTTGGTCTATATAGACCGTTTTCAGATTTAGAAACACATAAAACTGCAATTTTAGAAATGCCTCTGGAAGAACAAGCGAAATATTCGGATGCCATTACGCGAAGGTACGCTCTCAACCCTCATTTTAAAAGGTTGCAATTACAAAGGATAAATATATCGACAGACATTGACAAAAATGCCGAAAATAGCGTAAATGTCACATCTATAGGAAACACGGCATTTATGGCTTTATTCAATCCGTTAGAGCCTGAATGGAAGGCTCATTATAATGTTACCATCGAATTAGCAAAAAAGCAATGGTCATAAAAAGATAAACCTATTTTTTTACACAAATTTTGTGTAAAAACCCGTCATTTTGAGTTTATCTTTAAATATAGAGTTTATCTCGAATACCAGCTCTAATATACATTAATAGCTTTTCTCTAGAATCTTGACCTGGGTCTTCTTTTACACCAAAATTAAAGGGGTCTATCTTTTCTTTTCTCCTTCTTATTATAATCATATCTAGAGGGTCACCTTCGTCTTGCATTCTAATAACTTCCTCTTCAAACATTTTCGCATACTCTTTTACTTGAGGTCTTAGCATATCTA
>ERZ1292633.2892-Hain-H41-02um-R1-2892-length-17175-cov-6_pt1 | contig 17175 bp, 14 predicted proteins | sample MGYA00564406_ERZ1292633 | MGnify/ENA primary metagenome ERZ1292633 (study PRJEB36523, sample SAMEA6512639) | groundwater metagenome | collected 2019-01-08 | study: AquaDiva: Metagenomics assemblies of 32 groundwater samples | reverse complement strand
ACCCAGGAAAACGGAGCCCTGACAATTCCCAGCAACGCCGCCGGGGGGGGCGCCGGCGTCTTCGACGGCAACGCGAGTCTCTCTTGGCGCGTTCCGGCAGGGGCCACGCACGGCATCGCCGGAGCGGCGAGTTTTAGGACGGTGACTGAAATCGGCCTCACCATGGCCATGGCCTATCCGTCCAATTCGCTTGCCTCTGGAATCTGGGGCCAACCCGGCACCGAAGCGGCCTGGAAACATAACGAATGGGCGACCGTAAATTCCCCCAATTGCGGCTTCGACGGGCTCTTCGCTTTTTACAATCAGCTGGGCCCACGGACCGGCATTCCCTTTGCCGGATTCGTTGGAGCATTCGGATCAGGTTGCACCGGAGGAACTTACAGCGGGACCGTGATCGACCAGACGGCCGGCTCGGCGTCAGCCATTTCTGGGATTGGGGTCCTTTGGAATACCCCGTCCAACTACTCGCAACCCACGGACTGGCCTTTCGGCGCCTGGGGCTGCGTGCGGGGACACATCTCGATCGGGGCCGAGACGGAGCGCTTGCGCGTCTGGTTCCAAGGACCTTATATGACGGTCGAACGCCTCATTATCGACGTCAGCTTCACGAAGGCCGGGCTCGATAACGCCGGGGGCTACAATGGGATGAAGTGGAACGCCTACGCGAACACGAACCAGGGCATGGGCTATGTCGCCAGTACGGAGACGACCTTCCGCTATGAAGACAACGTGCACGCGCGAAACGGCTTGCCCGTGTCTTGCGCCGCCATCGGCTTCGGCGGCTCCACCCCCGCGGATAACAACCCCCCTGCCGCGCCGCGGGGCTTGAGACCGCAAGGTCTAGGCCATTAGTCTGGACCGGCACAGGTCCTCCAGCCCTCGCGGTTGTCGTGACGCGCAGGCATAATGGTGGGGGTGAAACGGAACATCGCGTCTTTGCTGGCCGCCATTGTCGTTCTGGGCGGGCTCGAGTCCCGCGCGAGCGTCGCGCGCGTTCCGGTCCTGCGCATGCAGACGGTTCCGGCCTTTCGCGGTCCGGTCATCGAGCAGATGAACGCGCAGCTCAAAACGCTGCTCGACCAGGGTCCGCCGTCTCAACTGCTGCGTTCCTTTCAGTCGGTCGTCGCGCCTGCGCCGGCCGCCGCCACGCCCGAAGCCTTTGCCGCGCGCGCCGCGATCGTGCAGGCCCTTGCCGCACCCGAATCCGCCTTGCCGGACATCGTCCGCTCTCTTGACGCGGCGGGAGGCAGGAAGGCCGCCAAGGCGTCCTCCCGGCTGCGGGAGCTCGGCCGTATGCTCGACGCGGCCCAAGACGAGGGCAAGCCGGTGATCGCCGCCGCCGCCGCGCTCAACGCGCGCTTTGACGGCGCGACTGCGGCTCCGGGAGAAGCCGTCGACCTGGCGGCTTTGCCCACTGAATACTTCGGGGGTCCGTCCGCCAAGAAGGCCGCGCGCAAGCTCAAAAAAGAGGTCAAGCGGGCGGACGCTCTCGAAGATATGCTTGCGGCCGCCAAAACACAGGCCGTGTTGATCGTTGTCCAGGGCATGGACACGGCCGGCAAGGACGGCGTCATCAAACGCGGACTCAGAGGCCTCAACCCCGCCTGGGTGAAGGTGGCCGCTTTCAAGAAGCCCAGCGCCGAGGAGGCCAAGCAGGATTTCCTCGTTCGCATTCGCAAGGAACTGCCCGCTCCCGGTACGATCGCCGTATTTAATCGCTCGCAATACGAGGACATCGCCGTGCCGGCCGTTTACGGGACGCAGAGCGCCTCCGAGCTTGAATCGCGCTACGCCCGGCTTGTCGCCTTCGAGCGAGAGCTCGCCGAAAAAGGGATCCGGATCATCAAGGTGTTCCTGCACGTGTCCAAGGACGTGCAGCGCGAGCGCCTGCAGCGGCGCGTCGATCGGAGGGACAAGCATTGGAAGTTTTCCGAGTCCGACCTCGAGACGCGCAAGAAATGGGACGAGTTCCAGCGGGCTTATGGACGCATCCTGGCCCGGACCAGCACTTACTGGGCGCCGTGGAACGTTATTGCCGCAGACGGCAAGCCCGCCCGCGACTACGCCTTCACGCGGCTGCTGCGCAAGACCCTCGAGCGCATGTCGTTATCGTATCCCGTCACGCCCGGATTTCACGAAGTGAAAATCCCTAGGTAGCGCCGTCTATCGCGGGCTTCTTGCTTTGATCCGCGGACGGTCGGTCGGCGATGAGGACCGCGTCGAGTTCGAGCTTGGCGCCCAGCGCCGCGAGCCAGCGCACGTCGTCTCGGGTAAAGGAAAACGGGGGGAGCGTCTTGCAGCGCGCATGGCAGAGGACCTCGACGGTCGCCTGGGTCGAGAGCTCTCCGATGATTTGAGCGACGGAGGCCACTCGCTTGAGCAAGAGGTGCAAGTGCTCGGCCGGCGTCGCCCTGAGGGGGCCTTTCGAATCGAGGGCGTAGCCGTGTTGCTTGAGCACCGCTCCGAAAGCCCCGGTCAAGTCGCCGATTTTCCACGATTCGTCGGGCTTGATGTTGAGGCGCGCCTCGATGTCTTGCGCCGTGAGGGTGGTGCTGGAGATCTTCAAGCGAACGCCGATGGATTCTTGCATGGCATGAGTGTAGCGAATTAATGACGAAAGTGACGAACTCCCGTCGTGACCAGGGCGATGGCGTGGGCATCCGCCGCCTCGCAGGCCATTTTGTCCTCGGCGGCGCCGCCGGGATGAATGACGGCGCTCACGCCGCCTTCGACGGCGGCCAAGATATGCTCGGCGGTCAGGGCGCCGTCGGAGGCGAGCACCATGGGCTCGCCGGCGGCGAGAATGGGATGGCGTTCTTGGGACTTGACGACGGCCAGGCGCACGGAGTCCATGCGAGAGGTTTGGCCCGATCCGAGCCCGATGACCGCCGTGCCGCGCGCGATGACCGCGGCGTGGGTGCGCGCGTGCATCGCCGTGTGCCAGGCGACCACGAGTCCGGCCGTTTCGCGGGAACTCGGCTGGCGGCGCGACGCGGTCTTGAGATCGGCGATGAAGGGTCTTTGATCCCGCTCCTGCACGAGCATGCCGCCGGCCACGGCCCGCACGTCGAGCTCGTGGGCGGTGACCAGCTTCGAGGGCAAAGTCACCAGACGGATGTCTTTTTTCGCCTTGAGCAGCTGCAGGGCCTTGGCTGAGAACTCCGGCGCCGCGATGCAGGAGACGAATTCTTCGGCGAAGAACTCGGCGGCGGCCGAGCCGACTTCCACGTTGACGGCCGCCGTTCCGCGAAAACAGCCTCGGGGGTCGCCCGCGTAGGCTCGGCGGGCGGCTTTGGCTAAATCCTCGCCGCACGCCAGCCCCGCCGGCACTCCGTGCTTGACGATGGCGCAGGCGGGCTCTTGGAAAGCGCTGACCAGCTCCCAGGCGGTTTCAAGGTCGAGATAATGACCGTACGCCAAGGCACGCCCGGTATGGAGTTGAGCGGCGTTGAGGCCCCAGGGCCGGGCGCCGGAGAGGGTGTAGAAGGCTCCGGCTTGATGGGGATTTTCACCGTAGCGCAGATCGGCGGATTTTTTCAAGGCGATGACGACTTCATCGGGAAACTCCTCCCATTGTCCGCCCAGATACTGGGCGACCGTGGAGTCGTAATACGCGGCGTAGTGGAAAGCCTTGGCCGCCAGCGCTTGGCGGCGATCCGGCAGCATGCGGTCGTAAGCCTTGAACGTCTCGACGGCCTGCTGGTAGTCGTCGGGATCGCAGAGGGCGATGACGCGCTTGAAGTTTCGGGCGGCGGCGCGCAGCAAGGCCGGGCCGACGGGATCGACATAGGCGAGGACTTCGTCCTGGGTGAGCGTCGGGTCCGCCGTCGCCGAGGAGAGCGGATAGAGGTTGACGGCCGCGAGGTCGACCTTGGGTTTCTCGTCGGTGAGAGCGGCGATGAGCTTCGGGTGAAGCAGCCCCAGGGCGTCGGCGGGCAGCCGCTCGCCGACGAATTCCGAAATCGTTTTGTGAGCGACGCCGGCTTGGCGCAGGGCCGTGGCGGTGGGACCGGTCGCCACGAGGTCGAACCCAAGGCCCGCCAGGGAATGGGCGAACTCCACGACCCCGGTTCGGTCGGCGACGTGGAGCAGCGCGACGCGGGTGCGATCTCGGTCTTTTCGGGCGCTCATGGCAGAAGCTCCTGGAATTGATCTTCGTTGAGGACTTTGACGCCCAGCGACAAGGCTTTCTTGAGCTTGGAACCGGCGGCGTGGCCGGCCACGACATAGGACGTTTTTGACGAGACCGTCCCGGAGGCCTTGCCGCCGAGCGCCTTGACCTTCTCTTCGGCCTCCTGCCGGGTGCAGCTTTTGAGCTCCCCGGTGAAGACGAAAGACAGTCCGGCCAGGGGCGCGCCCGCCGCGACGAGACGCTTGGGCTTGGCCATGGCCAGGCCCGACTTGCGCAGCCGATCGATGAGGTCTCGGCCCGATGGGGACGAGAAGAAATCATGGAGCGATTTCGCGACCACGGGACCGATATCGGGGGCGGCCTGGAATTCCTCGGCGGACATGCGAAGCATTTCATCGATGGAAAAGAGCCCGGCAATGACTTCGGCGGTTTTCTCTCCCACGTGGCGGATTCCCAGACCGAAGAGGACTCGATCGAGCGTCTTGGATTTGCTCTCGTTGATTTGTTCCAGAAGATTATCGGCTTTCTTGTCCGCGAAGAGGTCCAAGTCCAAGAGCTGGTGTTTCGTCATCGCGTAGATATCCGCGACATTGGCGACGATCTTCTTGGCGACGAGCTGGTCGACCGCGGCCTCTCCAAGTCCGGAGATGTCCATCGCCGGGCGCGAGGCGAAGTGCTCGACGGTGCGTCGCAGCTGGGCGGGACACGAGATATTGTCGCAGCGAAAGGCCACGAAGCCTTCGTCTTTCGACACGGCCGCGGAGCAATCGGGACAGCGCGTTGGGGGGGCGATGTCCGAGCCCGCCTTTCCCCTTTCGACGACTTTGACCACCTTGGGTATGACCTCTCCCGCGCGCTCGATGAGCACCCGGTCTCCCACGCGCAGGCCCAAGCGCGCGATTTCCTCGAAATTGTGCAGGGTGACGGAGGAAATCGTCACCCCCGCGCAGAAGACCGGCTCGACCTTGGCGACGGGCGTGATCGTTCCGGTGCGCCCGACGGAGAATGCGACGCTGAGCACCGTGCTTGTGGCCTGCTGCGCGGGATATTTGAAGGCGACGGCCCAACGCGGGCTCTTAGCGGTGAATCCCAGGCGTTTTTGCTGGGAAAAGTCGTCGACTTTGACGACCAAGCCGTCGACGGCGTAGGGCAGGCGGGGCATTTCTCGTTCCTTGAAGTCTGCGTACCAGGAGACGACCGCGTTGACGTCGACGCAACGCTTGGCGGGGCTCGAGGCCAGGCCCAGGGCGCGACATCGCTCCAAAAACTCGGCGTGCGACCGTGGTTCATCGGCGCCGTCCCACACGCCGTAGGAGTGCGCGGTAAATCGCAGGCGCCGCTGCGCGGTGACGGCGGGATTCTTCTGGCGCAGAGAGCCGGCCGCGCAATTGCGGGGATTGACGAAGGGCTCCCGTCCCGCTCGGCGCTCCTGGGTGTTGATGGCTTCGAAATCGGAGAACGTCAAGTAAATCTCGCCCCGGACCTCGAGCCGCTGCGGAGCGTTCTCCCCGAGGCGCAGGGGGATGGCCCGAATGGCGCGGGCATTGGCGCTCACGTCTTCGCCGGTGTCCCCGTCTCCCCGGGTGGCGGCGCGCGTCAACGAGCCATCGACGTACGTCAGGGCGCAGGAGAGGCCGTCGATTTTCGGTTCGACGAGATAGGACGGCGATTGGCCGGGGGGCAGATTCTTGCGCACGCGTTCATCCCAGGCGCGGATGTCGTCTTCTTCGTAGGCGTTTTCCAAGGACAACATCGGCGCGCCGTGCTTGACCGGCGCGAAGTCGGACCCGACGCCTCCGGCGACGCGGCGGGTGGGAGACTCGGCCTTGATCAACTCCGGATGGGCCGCTTCCAAGTCTTTGAGGCGCTTCATGAGGCGGTCGTATTCCGTGTCGGAAATGATCGGCTCGTCGAGGAGATAATAGCGGCGATCATGCTCGCCGATGGCGGCGCTTAACTCGGCGATCTCGGCTTTAGGCGTTTTTTTTGCGGGCATTCTTTTTGTTCGCCGGCCCTTCGCGCAGAGTCTTGAGCGAGTCGAGTATGCCGTTGACGAAGCGTGTGGCTTCCTCGGTCGAATACTTGCGCACGATTTCGATGGCCTCGTCGATGACGACCCCTAAAGGCGTGTCCGGGCGCGTCGTGAGTTCATAAGCGGCCAGACGCAGCACGTTGCGGTCGACGGCGGCCATGCGCGCCATGGACCAGTTCGCCGCTTGTTCTTGGATGAGGACGTCGAGTTCATCGATCTTCTCCACGGCGCCCATGGCCAACTCGCGCGCGAAGTCGATGGTCTGTTCGTCGGCGTCGTCTCCCCGGCGGCGGGTGACGATGGCGAACGATTCCAAGACGGGAGTATGGGACACGTCGGAAATGTAGAGCGCCTGCAGGGCGATCTCGCGCGCCAGCCGCCTACGACCCACGGAGCTCCTCCTTGAGGGCGATCATCTCCAGCGCGGCCAAAGCCGCCTCGCGTCCTCGGTCCAAAGCGCCTCTGGTCCGGGCCATCGCCTGGCGCATCGTGTTGGGGGTGATGACGCCGAGGATCACCGGCACCCGAGTGTCTAGCGTGATGCGATGCAGGTTGGCGGTCAAGGATCGGGCCATGTGATCGTTTTGCGGAGTCTGCCCTTTGAGCACGCAGCCCAGAGTCACCACGGCTTGGTAGAGATTGGTCTTGGCCAACTCTTGAACAGCCCAGGGGATCTCCCAGCCTCCGGGCACCTCGACGACCTTGAGCTGAGAGTCGCTCCACCCTTCGGACTTGAACGTTTTGAGGCAGCTCTGCAGAAGGCGGGCGGTCACCTCCTCGTTGAATCGAGATTTGACGATGGCGACGCGCTTCATGAAGCCTCCTCAGGAATGGCCAGCAGGTGGCCGAGCTTCTCTTTCTTCGTTTTCAGGTAGCGGACGGTGTGCTTGGTCGGCGGCACCTGCAGAGGGGCGCGTTCCACGACCCGAAGCCCATAGCCCTCGATGCCGATGATCTTGCGGGGGTTGTTCGTGAGGATGCGGATCGTCGTCAGGCCCTGATCGGCCAGGATTTGCGCGCCGATGCCGTATTCCCTGAGGTCGGGCTTGAACCCGAGCTTGAGGTTCGCTTGCACGGTGTCAAGGCCCTTGTCTTGCAGGGCATACGCGCGGATTTTATTGATCAGGCCGATGCCGCGGCCTTCTTGGTTGAGATAGACCAGCACGCCCTTGCCGGTCTTGGCGATCTGTTTGAGGGCGGCATCCAGCTGCAGTCCGCAGTCGCATTTTTCGGAGAACAAGGCGTCTCCGGTCACGCAGGACGAGTGCACGCGCACCAGCACGCGCTGGGCGCCCCGCACCTCGCCCTTGACCAAGGCCAGGTGAACCTTGCCGGTCAACGTTTCCTCATAGACGCGGATCGTGAAGTCGCCGTATTTCGTAGGCAGTTTGGCGCTGGCCTTTCGTTCGATCAGACGGTCATTTCTGCGCCGATACTCGATCAAGTCGGCGATCGTGATGATTTTAAGCCGATGGCGGCGCGCGAAGAGCTTGAGCTGCGGCGTTCGAGACATGCTTCCATCGGAGTTGAGGATTTCGCAGATCACGCCCGCGGGAATCAGCCCCGAGAGCCTGGCTAAATCGACGGCGGCCTCGGTGTGGCCGGCGCGCATGAGCACGCCGCCCTCCCGGGCCCGCAGAGGGAAGATGTGTCCGGGACGAACGAGGTCTTCCGGGCGGGTTTTCGGGTCGATGAGAGCTTGAATCGTGACCGCGCGGTCCTTGGCGGAGATGCCCGTGCTGGTGCCGCGCTTGGCGTCGACGGAGACGGTAAACGCGGTGTCCCGTCCGGGAACCGGTCCGTCGGCCGCCGTCGCATCGATCATCGGCTGCAACTTGAGCATGTTCAGGCGGGAGGCGGGCAGCGGCACGCAGATGAGGCCGCGCGCGTGCACCGTCATGAAATTGACGGCGCTGACCGTGCATTTTTCGGCCGCGATGATGATGTCTCCCTCGTTTTCTCGATTGGGATCGTCGAGAACGACGACCATGCGTCCCTTGCGGATGTCGCCAATGGCGTCCTCGATGCGGTCGAATCCTTTCGCCGGCTTCGTCGTCACGATTTTGGCTCCTGAACGGTCATAGGGGGTTCTCTTTTCCGCCGGTGATTCTTGAGCGCGGCGGCGGCGGCGAACGCGTAGCGGGCGAGAGGGTCGGCCTCTAGATTGACTCGGTCTCCGGCTTTGCGCCGGCCGAGGTTCGTGTTCTCCAGCGTGTGGGGCACGAGCATGATTTCGAGGTCCTTGTCCGTCACGCCCGTCACGGTGAGGCTGATGCCGTCGACGGCGATCGAGCCCTTTTCGGCGACAAGGCCCCGCAGCGCCGGTGGAAGTTCCATGCGCAGGCGCCAAAATCCCTTGCCCCAGGGCACGAGGCCAAGAATTCGAGCGGCCGCGTCGACGTGACCGGTCACGAAATGGCCGCCGACCTCCCCGCCCATGCGCAAGGACGGTTCGATATTGACGCTTTGGCCGACGCGCAGCTGGCCTAGGCTGGTTCGGTTCCATGTTTCCGGCCCGACGTCGAAACGATGGCGCCCATTTTTCGTTTCGACGACCGTGAGACAGCAGCCGTTGACCGCAATGGAGGCCCCGAGGGTGGGTTTGACTTTTGCGGCCACGGTGAGGGTGGTGGGGGTTTTCCCTTCCACGCGTCCCAGAAACTCGATGATTCCCGTAAACATCACACCACTCCTTCTATGAGCCAGTCCGCGCCCAGACGCGACAGCTTTGGAGTCTTCAACGTCGGCGCGGCATTGGGGTCGTCGCAGCCCGAAAGGAGCTTGGGAGCGATGAAGACCCGCGCCTCGTCGACCAGGCCCGCGCGCAAGAAGGCGGCGTGCACGGTGGGACCTCCCTCGACGAGCAAAGTGCCGACTCCGCGGCGGGAGAGATCCTTCATCGCGGCAAGCAGGGCGGTCCGAGTGCGCGCCTTGTAGACGATCGTCTGAGCCGAGGAGTCGAACACACGCGCGCGCGCGGGCAGGCGGCGCCGTCCGGCGAGCACGACGCGCAAAGGGTTTTTTCCCGCGCCGTGGGCGCTGAGAACGGGATTATCGGTCAGCACCGTTCCGGCGCCGACCAGGATCGCGTCGACTTCGGCGCGCAGGGCGAGCACGGCGGCGCGCGCCGAAGGGCCGGTGATCCAGCGCGATTGTCCCGTCGCGGCGGCGGCCTTGCCATCGATCGATAGGGCGCTTTTCAGGATCACCCATGGGCGAAAACGGCGCATGCGCGAGTAAAATCCCCGGTTGAGAGCCTCCGGATCCCGGTCGATGTTCAGACGCGTGATCGCGATGCCGGCGCCTTTGAGTTGGGACAGGCCCTTCCCCCGAACCCGCGGGTTGGGATCTCGGTCCAGGCACACCACGCGTTTGATTCCCGCCGCAATCAGCGCCGCGGCGCACGACGACGTTTTTTTACCCGTGAAGGAGACGCAAGGCTCCAGCGTGAGATAGGCCGTCGCGCCCTTGGCGCGCGCGCCGGCCACGCGCAAAGCCTTGGCTTCCGCATGCGCTTGCCCGAAGCGGGTATGCGCTTGCGAGGAGAGAATCCGGTTGTTCTTGACCAAGACGCAGCCGACTCGGGGATTGGGAGAGACGGCCGTCGGCTCGACGCGGGCCGCGAGTTCATAAGCCCGGATCAGAAAGCGCCGGTCGTCTTGACGGCTCACGGGGTGACCACAGCCTTGGGGATGGACTTGTCCGCATTGGCGGCGAAGAAAGCGGGAATGTCGGCGAGCTTGACGGCCCCCTTGATGATCAGGTCAGTTTTGACCCGGCCTTCGCCTAGGAGGCGCACGGCCTCCCGGAAATGGGGAGGCGTGTGGTGGAAAACCCCATGAAGGGTGATTTGCTTGTAATGAAGCCGGTGAACGTCGAGAGGAACCGTCGTTCCATGGGCGCACCCCCCGAACAAACACACCTTCCCGCCGTCGCGGACAAGCGCGACGGCTTGGAGATACGTCTCGGCGGTTCCCACGGCTTCGAACACATGGTCAGGACCCCTGCCATCTGCCCAGACGAGCACTTTCCCCTCGACGGATCCCTCCAGCGTGCTGAAGGTCTCCTCCGCGCCCGCCTGCTCCGCCGCGCGCAGAGCCTCTTTTGAACGCCCGACGACGCCCACGCGCGCTCCGCGCGCGCGCAGAGCATGAATGAGGAACAAACACATGGAGCCGGCGCCGATGATGAGCGCCGCTTCCCCTTCCCGAACCCCGTGAACGTCGACGGCGTGGATGGCGCAGGAGAACGGCTCGGCGAGCGCTCCGATTTCAAAGGGGACCTCGCGTCGCAAAGGGTGCAGGTTGCTTGCCACGATATGAGCGGGAACCAGGTTGTAATCCGCGTAGGCGCCGTTATGAAGTTTGAGTTTGGGGCATAGATGGTTCTGGCCGTTGCGGCACCAGAAGCAATCGTCCATCGGAGCGGAGTTGGCGACGACGATCCGGTCCCCTTCCCTCACGTTCGAGACGCCCTTGCCGGCGGCGTAGACCGTTCCCGCCAGTTCATGTCCGAAGGCGGAGGGATAATTTCCCAGCAGGACGCGATGTCCCTGACGATAGGCCTTGAAATCCGTGCCGCACGTCAACGACGCTCCGATTTTGACCACGATTTCGCCTTCACCGGGTCCGGGGATCGGCCCCTCTTCAAGACGGATATCCCGCGGCGCGTGGAATATGATTCGGCGGTTCACCGGGGCCTCAGAACGGATTTGAGCGTGCGGCGGAATTTCACCGCCTGGACGGCGTCATCGAATGAGGACAGCGGAAACGAGAGCGGCGACAGCGAGAGAGGATTGAATCGTTTGGTCGCTATGAGCTCGAAGGATTCTTTTAAGTCCGACAACGAAGGCGAGTACGATGAGAGAATCGACAATTCGCGGTGGTAGACTTGGTTTAAGTCGAGCTGGAGCACGGGGTCAGGGTGGAACGACGCGAAGACGTTCAACGTTCCTCCGTCGCGCAGCCACGACAGAGACTGCTCGATGAGCTTGGGAGTTCCCGCGGAGAAGATCACGGCGTCGAAACCTCTCCCGTCGCTGAGCTTTCGTCCCATCTCGGAAAATTCCGCCGCGTTCGTCGTGGCGGCTCCCCAGGGGGAAAAACTCGCGACCCGCGCGGTGTCGAGATCAAGGCCCGCGGCGGCGGCGCCGAAGAGCTTGAGCAATTGTCCCGTCATCTGCCCCATGGCGCCTAGACCCACGACTCCTATCGTGTCGCCCTCGCTGACGTTGATTCTCTTGATATTGCGCAAGACGCAGGCCAGCGGCTCCGTTTGCGACGCGGCCACGGGATCGAGTCCGGGAGGAAGGCAAAAGGCCGCGTGTCTGGCATGGAGCGCGGGAATGCGGACATACTCCGCGAAGCCCCCGGGGTCGATGTTGGTCGCCTTGAACTGGCGGCACATGGACTGCTGGTCCTTGCGGCAGTAGTGGCATTGCAGGCAAGGCACGTGGTGGGAGACGACCACTCGATCTCCGGTTTTAAACGGGGCGCCGGCCCCGACCTTGGCCACCGTTCCACAGAGTTCATGGCCGAGGACGGCTCCGACCAAGCGTGTGTCGAGCTTCATGACGTCCGTGCCGCACAAGCCGCAAACGTCCACGGCCAGCAGCAGCTCGCCCGCCCCGATTTCGGGGACCGGGATTTCGGCGAGTGCGGCGCGCCCATCGCGAGCGAGGATGGCTTTCATAAAGAACTCCGCCAATGGTAGGATATACGCCCCTGTTGCGACAATTGCTCTTTTTTCCCTGTTGTCTTCGTCGGAAAAAATTATCCAGGGCGCATCCCTCCTTACTGATATAATCTCAAGATGCCTCCTGCAAAACCTTGGACGATCGAAACCGCCGAGCAGCTCTATAACCTGGAGGGTTGGGGCCTGAAGTATTTCGGCATCAACTCCAAAGGCCACGCCACGCTGCTGCCCAAGGGGGAAACCGAAGGGGTCATCGATATCTTCGAGGTGGTCAGCGACGTCGTGGCCCGCGGGATCAAAATGCCTGTGCTCATTCGCTTCCAGGACGTTTTACGCCGGCGGGTGACCCTCATCAACGAGGCTTTTTCCGAGGCGATCAAGGAGTACGGATACGCCGGCCGCTTCTTCGGCGTGTATCCGATCAAGGTCAACCAGCTGCGCGAGGTCGTCGAGGAGATCGCCGACGCGGGCCGGCCTTGGCGGTTCGGCATGGAAGCGGGATCGAAGGGAGAGTTGCTGGCGGTCCTGGCGATGAACGATTCCGACGCCCTGACCATCGTTAACGGCTACAAGGACGAGTCCATGATGCGCTTGGCCGCCTTGGGCCTGAAACTCGGAAAGAAAGTCATCGTCGTCATCGAGAAGCTCTCCGAGCTCGACCTGCTGCTCCACGCGGCCAAGGAGGCCGGGGTCAAGCCGATGATCGGCCTGCGCATCAAGCTCCAGACCCAGGGCTCAGGGAAATGGCGCTCCTCGACCGGTCACTTCGCCAAGTTCGGCCTCACGACTCCCGAAATTCTCGCCGCCGTGGAGCGTCTCAAGGCCGAGAACCTGACGGATTGCCTCAAACTCGTTCACTTCCACATCGGCTCGCAAGTCTGCGACATCCGCACGATCAAGGACGCGGTCAAGGAGGGCGCGCGCTATTACGCCAAACTGCGCAAGATGGGCTTGTCCGTGGAGTATCTCGACTGCGGCGGGGGATTGGGCGTGGATTACGACGGTACGCACACGGCGGTCGAGAGCTCGATGAACTACAGCTTGCGCGAGTACGTGGCCGACGTCGTTTATTCCGTTCAGGAGGTCTGCAAGCAGGAAAAGGTCCCCGAGCCCAATCTGATCACCGAGTCGGGACGCTCGATTGTCGCTCACCACGCCCTGCTCGTGGTCAATGTGTTCGGCTCCATCGAGACGGGCGCGACTCCCACCGAATTGAAGGAGACGCCCGAGGAGCATCAAGTCGTGCGCGAATTGCGCGAGGAAATTCGCTCGCTCAATCCCAAAAATCTCGCCGAATCCTTTCACGATGGTCAGCAGCATCTCGATGAGGCCTTGACCCTCTTCAAGCTCGGCTACCTAGGCCTGGAGGATAAGGCCAAGGTCGAGCATCTCTACTGGAAGCTCTGCCTTGAGATCGGCAAGCTTCTGCCCAAGGCCAAGTTCGTATCCGAGGACCTGCTCGAGATGCAGAAGGCGCTCAACGATCAGTACCTGTGCAACTTTTCCCTGTTCCAGTCCCTGCCCGACTCCTGGGCCATCGGTCAGTTGTTCCCGATCATGCCGCTGCATCGGCTCAACGAGGAGCCGACCCGCCGCGCCAGCTTGGCCGACATCACATGCGATTCGGACGGGAAAATATCCAGCTTCGCGTGTCACCGCAACGCGGGGGGGAGACTGCCCGTCCACGCTCTCGACGGGAGTCCGTATTACCTCGGCTTTTTTTTGATGGGCGCCTACCAGGCGACGATGGGCGATATTCATAACCTATTTGGCCGCGTCAACGAGGTTCATATATTCCGGGACGAGGCGGAAGAGAAGGGGTATTACATTGAGGAGACGATCAAAGGCCAAAGCGTGCGCAATGTCCTGTCCGAAATCCAATATTCGGACTTCGAGCTCGTGCGCATGGTCAAGGAAGCCGCTGACGCCCAGGTGAAGTCGGGCGGGCTCAAGCCCCGCGAGGCGGCCGACTTGATCGATCGCTACGAGGCGGTGCTCTCCGAGTACACCTACGTCGATCACTTGCCTTCGGTTGACGAGAATAGGACCGTGGCCCCGCGCGATGGGATTGCCGCCCGCTTGGACGCTCCGGTCGGCGCCAACGGCTGAGCCGGAGATGCTGCCCGGCCTCTTTTAGTCCAGCCAGTCCCTTGTCTTGAGTTTCTTGGGCAGGTACTGCTTGGTCAGGTACTGGAAGTCCTTGTTGGCCAGGGCGTCGAGTTCGTACTTGAGCCCGCTGGCGAGCATCCGTTTGATTTCGACCTGCCATTCCTTTTTTTGAAACCAAGGATAGTTCATGAGCTCCTTGGCGCGGGAGATGTCCTTGTCGTTGAGCTTGATCCCCACGTTGCGCGGGAGGTCGTACTCTTGGGGGTCCGCGCTGGATAGACCCACGAACTTCGCCGAGGGGATGGCCATGCGCTGGCTTTCGAAGGCGAGATTGATGGACCCCTGCTTGACGACGGAGTAGATGTAGTAGCCCCACGGATCGTTGTCGACAAGAACGTAGACCGGAAGCTTCTTTTCTTCGTGCAGTCTTTTGGCCAGCCGGCGCACTCCGCGAGGCGGTTGTCCGTTTCCGGTGAGCAAAATGCAGTTGTATTTGCGCCAGAACTTATCTTCAGCCAGGCGATTCCACTGCGTTCCCTTCTCGATGAGCAGAACGAAATCGGCGGAGCACTTCTTGATCCTGAGATATTCTTCCTCGACGATGGACGGGACCGAGTAGCCCCCTTTGCCCAGCTTGGCGCAGTCGACTTTGTCGCCATCGTCTTCAAACACCACCGGCCCGATGACGGTTCCGGCGTTTTCCGCCCGCACGTGGAATTCCTCGCGCAAGGCGGCCAGGCCCACTTCCAAATCCTCGATGAGCGGGTCGGACTCGGCCTGATCATCGAAGGTGTTCTCGAGGCTGTCGCCCATCGTGTGCTTCGTGCGATAGTAAATTTCGCGCAAGCTCGTCGTCAAATCGGCCTTTTGAAGTTCGGCCAGGGCGTCTGCGACGAGCATCGTCTGCATGAATTTCTTGGCCATGCCGACGTTGAAGAACGTGCGCAGCTGCTTGTTGGACCCCATTTCGATGTAGCCTTTTTTGGCGTTGAACGTCACGTTCGACAGGGAGCGCACGGGGATGGAGATGGCGGGGTCCTTCTTCTTCCCGGCGGCGGCGATGACGATGTCCGCGAGTCCGATCAGCTTTTTCTCGACGTCGAGGTGTCTTTTGGCCATAATCTATTTCTTTTTCTTTCCGGAGGTCTTTTTTGGGGAAGAGCGCCGAGGAGGCGCTTTCCTGGCGGCGGGCTTGGTGCGCGTTTCAGGAGGCGGCGGGGCCGCCGGGGTCGCGGGGGGCTCCTCGATGATCGCTGCGCCCTCGATCCCCTCGGCGGTGACGATGATCGAATGGGGAAGGCCGTGGGGTCCGGCGCTTCGGTCGAGCATTTCGTCTGTTTTTTGTCCGCCCGTGATTTTCTTGGCGATGTCGGTGAGCTGGGTTCTGAGCTTGCTCTCGGACAGCTTGCCTGCCTTGAGGCGCTTGCAGGCGCCGACGACTTCCTCGATGTAAAGCTCGAAAATATCCCGCCGCTTGCTTTCGGCGTGGGCGCGGGCGCGGCGCTTGATGAAGACGCCCAGACGGCGGCCGGCCTCGCGCAGCGCCAGCGTGATCTCTTTGCGGATCTCATCATAGTCGGCGATCGCCTCTTTCGATTCGCTCGTAAAGGGCACCCACACCGAGGCCATGTGCACGAAAATCACCATCGGCCCCGCGGGGGGGGCTCCGCGCGACTGCCCTATGCCGTAGTTCTTCCAGGTGGTGTCGAGGATGGCCTTGAACGTCGAGCAAGCCGACTGCTGATAGAGCAGCGGCACCCGGTTGGCGAAGCGCATCACGCGCGCCAGTTCGTCGTCGTCGCCGTCGTGGCTTTCTCCCTCGGCAAGAGGCGATGTGCGCTCCTTGGCCGCATCAAGAGCGGCCTGCTCGGGACCGCGGCCCCAAGCGAGGCCGGCCTCGATGATGAACGGGTTGCCGCGATAGACCGCCGGCGGCCTGGTGACCGCGGTGTAGAAGTCGCCCTTGATTTGCTTGAAAAGGCCCGAGAGGATCGCCTTTTCTCCGATGGGCGAGAGGCAGTTTGTCGGGGGCGCCATCAGTTTGGTGTTCTGGACCGTCTTGAACAGGACTTCGGCTTCGTGGCCGACGACATCGCGGGGGCGCTTTTTGGGACTGAGACCGGCGCTCTTGCAGATCGCCTCGGCCGTGTCGCTGGAAACGCGCGAAAAATCGGTGGAGAGAAAGCCGCTGAGCCAGTGGCTTTTCGTGTCCTGAAGCATTTTCAGCAGCATCCCCAACTCGATGCCGTAGGGGTGGGGCTTGATCTCCTTGGGAGGGTCCGGGTTGTGCTGGATTGTGCGCGGATAGACTTTGGTTTCCCCATCCGGGCCGTGATAGGTGAATTTCGCGTGAGGGTTGGAGATGGCCGAGAGCTCCATGTATTCGTCGACCGAGGCCCGCCCCTTCTGGTACTTACCCTCGAGTTCTATGGTCACCTGCGTGCCGCGGTGATTTTCCCAGTCGATTTGTTTTTTTTCCAGGATGATCGGCTCGTTTTTCTTGGTGTCGATCTGCACCTCGAAGTAGTGCGCCGGAGATTTCTCGCCGGTGCGCGAGATGATCTTGACCGGTTTTCCCGTGGTCAGCTGTCCGTACATTCCAGCGGCCGATATCCCGATGCCTTGCTGGCCGCGGCTCATGCGCAGGCGATGGAACTTGGAGCCGTACAGGAGTTTGGCGAAAATGCGCGGGATGACCTCCCGCACGATCCCCGGACCGTAGTCGATGACCGTCACTCGAAAACGCGTCGCCTGCGAAGCGGCCGGCGCCGGAGCGGAGCCGACGCCGACGGGCTCGAGCTTGACGACGATCTCCGGCAAAATGCCGGCCTCCTCGGAGGCGTCGAGCGCGTTGTCGACGGCTTCTTTCACGCACGTCAACAGCGCTTTGCGCGGGTTGTCGAAGCCCAGCAGATGCCTGTTTTTTGTGAAAAACTCGGAAACGGATATTTCGCGCTGCTGCTTTCCCATCTCATCGGCGGTTTTGCCGTGAGGCCGGGGTTTGTCTGTCGTTGGAGTTTTCATGGCGGGGGAGATAGTACGAAATCTCCGCCCTAGGTGGAGTAGCCGAATTCTTTCAGCGCACGCGGGTCCCTGCGCCAGTTTTTGCGGACCTTAATCCAGAGTTCGAGGTTGACCTTGCGGCCGAGAAACTGTTCGAGCATGGCTCGCGAGCGCTCGGTCAGCCGCCGGAGGTCTTTTCCAGCCT
>ERZ1292633.2891-Hain-H41-02um-R1-2891-length-17177-cov-6_pt1 | contig 17177 bp, 8 predicted proteins | sample MGYA00564406_ERZ1292633 | MGnify/ENA primary metagenome ERZ1292633 (study PRJEB36523, sample SAMEA6512639) | groundwater metagenome | collected 2019-01-08 | study: AquaDiva: Metagenomics assemblies of 32 groundwater samples | reverse complement strand
CCGAGATCGCAATCGGCTGAACCCATCCGCTCCTCTTCTACCAACTTTAATTTGTACACTACATGTATGTGCGCGGCGGTTACAGTGTACTCTCCGCATCGATTCACAGAAACGACACACATGTCAACACGTCGTCATCCGAAGTGCGTGGGGGTGCCAGTGATGAAATGCATGTAGAGCGGTGAGTAGACGATAGATATGGGCGGATTTCACCACCACGTTGTCCACATCGGCGAAAACCGCTTTCCGCTTCACTACGAGTGCCAGAAGTTGTCCCAATACGTTCGGGGGCCGCCGATGAACAATAAGGAGACTTCCAGAAGGACAGACGTACTGGGTGTTGAGACAGACGATGGCCGATCTCCGTCTCACTCAGTTTCACAAGTGCCCCCGACTTTTGTCGTTCAGTCTCCAAACCAGATTGGAGACTTGCCGCGGTACGACGGCACCTGGCGATTTGCTTTTACAATGGACGACGTGGCCGGCAGGCAACTTGCTGAACACACGCTGCCGCAGTTCCAGTCAAAGCGCGTGCCGTGTGCCGGGGAAAGGGTCGATCAGAGCGTTGTCGTCGAGAGTGACCTCCGTCAGATGTGCGAGAATCATTCCAACCGTTCATCCCGATATTTTACACGGGAGGATGTTCGGTTCCCTTTGTGTGAAAATCCCCATCTTCTTAATCACTCTCCGGAAGCAAAAGGCGCGTTTTGTTTCTACTAGTGCCTGGGTCGGCGTGGATAAAACACCCACACGTGTTCCTGTGAGTACAGTGGTCGCACGAGCGGGAAGAGACCGGATCACACGCCTGCCCTCTTCTCTCTCCCCGTGTGATCGGGTGACCGAAATAGCGCCATTTCACACACACAACACGACCAAAGCAACGACAGCATTCTTCCAACGGTTCAGCGTTCCAATGTGTGAAACGGCCCGCTGCTAGACCCGAAAAGAAAGTATCCCTTTTTGAAAAAAAAATCAGAGATGGAGGTGGGAGAGAGAGAGAGAGACAAAGGAAGAGCGAACACCGTGTGGGGACAACGTGTTTCGGCTCGAGGCGACGAGAGAGATCTTTGCCAAAAAGAAGAACGCACCGATGGTATTCCTCTTCGTCGGTTCTAAACAAAAAAAAAGATAGCAACAGTGCTTTGGAGCAACTCCACTTGCGATCACGCCGCGGATATCGTTTCTACATCGCTCAAGTCGAAAGGCAGAAACTGAACGCCGTCGCCATTGTAGAACTTTGTCTGGAACTCGACCCAATGAAGGCGCAGGGCGTGCAAGAACGCGCTGAGGGACTCCATCAACAATAGGACCCCCAACGTCGCCGACAGCCACACAGCGAAGCCTACGAAGATCACGATGCCGTAGCCGCCGTCCAAGCCGACCGTCTTGAGGAACGCGAAGTTCCAAAACACGTCCGACAACTGCGCGTGAGCGAGACTCAGTGCCCACAGACGAAGGTACGACGCGGTGTTGGAGATGCAGCCCAATACGAATTCGATGGTGTGGATGATTTGATGGATCATGATCTCCGAGAAGTCGAAGTGATGTTCGTCCACGTCGGTGTCGTGGGAAGGGTGCTCGTCGTGGCTGTGGCCTGACGACAACGACGGCTGCAACTCGTGGGTGTCCTCCCCAGATTCTCCGTCGTGCCGAGGGTGATCGGACGTGGCCATGCCATGAGCCTTCCTGGCTAGCACACGCTTCGCGTTTTCCGTGTACTCAAGATACGGCACGACGCCGAGCAGAATTGGGACCATGAAAAGAGCGATTAGGAGGAGGATCACCTGGATCGTGGCCTGCCCGGAATAGAGCGGCTGGGTGATCGTCCCAGGTGCTAAGAAAAAGTTGGTCATTGTCTCCAAGAGCGACGGCGCGAGGTTCGTGTTGGGCCACGGCGTCAGCCACTTGATCACAATCATCAGCGCCATGTAGCCGAAGGTGCACGTGAGAAAAACGATCTCAGGAATGAATCGAAACCAAAGATGCTTCCAGTCCTCGAAGTAGATGTAGTTCATCATGCTAATGATGAGTCCGACGAGCATTTGGATCACCCCCACCACGATGGCGCACTTCATTTTCACGCTATTGTAAAACTCGAGTTTGTTTTCCGTTTCACTCCAGGCAGAGTCGACACCAAAGATGACGGGGCTGTTCGGCTTGACGTTGGTGACGCCGTTCGGCAGCATCGGGTGGACCACGCCGCCAGGTCCGTTGGGCGGGAGATCGGGCCAAGCGTACCCGGATGTGAAAATTTCAGTTGAAAAGCCGAACATGTCGTTGTACAGAATGCCAATGTACGTGGCGAATAAGCCCATCGCGAAGAGCAAGTACCGCCCCCCAAAGATCATCGCGACGATCTCGTTGAGGCGTCGACCCTCCAGCTTCTTTTCCACAAAAATCAAACCCGCGGCGAAGAGCGTCAACATCAGCCCGTGTCCCACATCACCAAACATGATGCCGAAGAGGTACGGGAAAGTCACGATGGTCAAGACGCCTGGGTTAGCCTCCTTGTACCGGGCAATGCCGTAGCTGTCAACGATGCCTTGAAACGTCTCCGTGAACCGGTTCGTGCGGAAGAACGTTGGGGGACGTTCTTTCGTGGCGATGCGCGTCAATATGGTCCGAACTTGCGCGCCGCTGGACAGTTCACCATCGCGAAGGGCCTTCTTGACATTGTCCAGATCGGCCAAAGGACACCACGCGCGCGCGATGACCATCGTGTCTTTAAACGTCAGTAAGTTCATCACGGAGAAGATGCCCTTTTCGGTGAGCACGTAGCGACGCCACTGATACACGTTCTGCGCGACGCCGGACAACATCTTGCGGCGTGTAACTAAGTTTTGGGCTCGCGCGTTGTTCAGTTGCTCCAGGCGCTCCTCGCATGATTCCCTCATCGCGCGGCCCTCATCGGCGGTGCTCGCGTGCGGGTGCACGACAGCGCCGCAAGAGTCGCACAGCTTCTTCAACTTGTCTCGCAGCAGAGCGGAGCCGAAGAAGAGCGAAAAGACGTGTTTCATGATGACGGTGTTGCCGCCCAACGGGTTCGCGAAAGGCTCGTCGATTTCGTCCATCCGGAGCACGAGGTTACCACGGGTAATGCGGTAGACGAGACGTTCGAACACGTCCACCTTATCGCGCGGAATGACGCCGGCGACGACGTTAAGGCCGCTGGGAATCGTGGAACCACTTGGGCTCGACGTCGCCGAAGTCGACAATGCCGAAGCGGAAGGCAGCTTCACGTGCGCGGCGACGCGGGTGTGCATCAGAACCTCCAGCTGCTCCCGCGACGTGTTGAACTCAGCGGTGAGCTGCTCGTACTGCAAATTGAGCTCTTTCACGTCCGCAACGACCGCTTCCACTTGTCGCTCCAAGACGGCCAAATTGTCAATGTCGACGTTCTCCAGCGACACGTAGGTGATGCGCGACGCCGTGATTTCGTCTTGAAGAAACCGAACCTTTCGCTCCAAGTCGTCAGTGCGGCGCAGTTCACCTGCAAAGTGGCGTTGAAATGCGTTGACGTTGCCGTTCAGGTCGACGAACTGCACCAATCCAAGCTGACCGATGCGCTCGATGGAGTCGTGGGCCGCCTCACGTTGCATGTGGAGCTCGATCATGGTCATGTCCTCCGACCGCCAGATGCCTCCAGCCGGTTCTTCCGTGGCTTTTTCTAGAAGCTTGCCGGCATGGGGATTGAGCGGCGGGGGGGACATCGAATAATTGGTGTGGTCTTCGGCTACGTCAATGAATTCAACCACCAGCCTCGGCGAAAATAAAAAGAGAGATAAATTGAGAGTTACGGTTAGTAGATCGCCAACGTGTTGGACCCTTGCGCGATAAATAGAACCAGAGGATATGCTTTTGCGATTGGAGATTCGAAGTCGGTGGACCTTGAGTGATGGTGTAGTTACACTGTGTGATTATCAGTCTGAAGTATTTGGAAGAATATTCGATCACAACATAATGCAATTTTCCCTGAGGATCCACACCACCTCCCTTCCCCATGAAAGGCACACACTTTCTTTTTTTCAGATTCTGGTGCGGTAGTGTTCGAGAGAAACGGAGACAGTGAGAGGAAGAGAGGGAGGTAGATAGAATGGATGTCACGAGAAGAGGTGGGGTGTGTTTGAGTCGTCGTCGTCGTGATGGTGACACCGCGCTGCTTGATTGCAGTAACGGCCCCAACCTAGAGCACACGAGAGATTGGGGAGGGCAGGAGGGAGCGGGAGAGGGAAGCGACGAGATGTGTCGTGGGGGAGATGAACGTAGGATAGCCGCAGCGCGAAAGAGAAAACCAGAAAGAGTGACACGCGACGGAATGTGAGAGAACTGAGAAGGGGGAGTGTTTGTGGGACGAGAAGGGAAAGTGAGAGAAGAAAAGAGTGATAGATACGGGGAGAGAAGGAGAGAAGAGGACTAGTAAAAATGATCCGAGGCGCCAAAAAAGAGATGAAGGAATACGGGGAGACCAAAGGAAATCAGCGCTCGTGTGACGGCCCGGGTACGGCCGCAACATCCGCGACGGCGCAGAAAGTCGAGGGAAAGGAAAGTTGCGAACGGTGTACTAAAAGAAAATAGGAAGGAAGGAAATTAGGAGGGCTTCCTATCCGATCACCTTCGCTCGTCTCTGCCCTCCACCACCATCGGCAGGTATTCCTCCTCCAGCCGCGTTGCCGCTACTGGGCGGCGACGACGTCACCTTGAGTGCCGAAGGAAGTGCCATCATCAGAGGCAGAGGGGACGCGGTGGAACCCGCCGACCCTCCCCGTTCGTCGTCCACGGGTGGACCACCACCGCTGCCGCCTTCGCCCGATGGCGGGGGGAACACGAAGGGCGGGCGGTCGTGCGCCGCGCTCACGGCATTGCTTGACGGACCGTCGCCGTGGCCGCGCGCATCCTCCCCCGCTCCGGCTTCGTCGTCGTCGTCGGACGGCGGCTCTCTCGATCGGTCGCGGACGAGGAAGGGAATGGAGTCATATTCCGTCGTCGGGCCCCGTAGCAGGCGCGGCCACCGCCACGATGGATGCTTCTTCTTAAACGTCACCCGAAGACACGGGCCGCAGAGCGCGATGGGCGCGATAAACATGTCCCGCTTCGCGGCCTGGATCACCCGAGCGGCGGCTTCGAGCTCCGCCGATGACGAGGAATGGCCAGGCAGCGTCGCGGCGCGGTGCAACGGCGTGTTCGTTATGGACGTGGGGGAGATGCCAGCCGATCGCTGCGCGACTGCGCCTCCAAATGCGGCGGCGTTGGGAGACAGATGCCACGCGGGCGTGCCCTCGACGTCGTCAAATAGGTGCAGCGTCACGGAGCAGTACTTCAACTTCGTACTCGGGGGTGTGACACTCAAGCTCATCGGGGATGCCGATGCCGCGGCGACGGAGGAGTTGTTCATCAACGTGAGGCTCGGGGTTGAGTTCTCGTGATGAGATCCCCGCCCCCCCATCGCGGCGGCGGCATCCATCAGCGGCGTCGGCGCCTTGGGACTGTGCGCGGTGAACGTGTCGTTGTACCGCACGGTGAACGGCGCGTCGAAGTGGTATCCTAACGCGTTCGTGCACGGGCGAATCTCGAGGACGATGGTGTGGTCCGGTCCGTGGTACCAGACAACTGAATTGGGAGGGCTGAACCCCATGGTGTTGTACCACTTGAAGGTGGGTAACGAATGCTCGGGCATGGCGTCGACGACGTTGCGGGCCCGTGGGCTTTGCGTGAGCGAAGCGTGGTGTGGCGACGCGGCGGGTGATCCACCTTCCGTCTCCTCCTCGACGTGAAACGCCTCGATCTCCCCGTCAGCCAACCCGCCGTCGTCATCCTCGTCTAACACGGGAACGTCGTCCAGCATAAACGACGCATTGGTGACCGAGCCCCGGTGGTCGGCCTTGTGGCCGCCCAGTGCCGCTGCGGTGCCCCCTGGGAGGGGCTGCATTTGAGGCGTGGTGGCTTCACACATTTGTATGATGCCGTTCGTGCGGGGAGGGGGGAGATCGGCCCGCAGGGCAAGGCGCATTTTTCGCTCGTCGGCTTCCTCTTGCGCAGTCTTCGCAAGAGACTCGCCTGCGCCTGGAAGTTGAATGGGCCGACGCGCCTGCATTTGCGCAGGGGGTAACATGGGCTGCTGATGCGCCAGGCGAACGCCGCCGGTCGACACTGGACCAGCGGTAGGCGGCTCCAAACTGTTGTTGCTCGAAAGCGACTGACCCGAAACGACGGCGGACGTCATCGGCTGCGGCGACGTGGCGGGGTTCAACGCCGGCGATGTCAATGGTGCACCCAGTCCTCCTTCACTCGAGGATTGCGTCGCGGTCGCCCCCGGCCTACGAATGGCTGGCGGCGGCATCCCGTCGGCGGCTTTTGGTAACAAGGCGGCAGTTGACACCGGCGCCGTTCCAGGCGGTGTGACCACAGACGGAACGCTGTCGCCGCTGAGGGTGCGAACGTTGGCGGGGTTTTGGATACTTTGATTGTCGTCTTGCTGGCTGCGGCAACCCTCTTCGTTGATTTTATTCACATCAGAAAATTCGCTTTTTGGAGGTGCTGCCTTTTTGCGCGGACTCGCGGAAGCGCTGCCAGATTTCGTGCCGTCCGGGCGGTAGATTGCCGCTCTGCCACCCCCACGTTTTCGGTGACTGGCGGTCTCGTCCTCGGTCACACTTGCACAGCAGCCCATTTTGTTTGCGCCTTTTCGACTAAAAAAAAGTAGACTCAGAAAAGAAAAAGAAAGAAAAGAGTGAAGGACACGGAAAAGGGAGGAGAGATCAGGAGGAGAAACAGAGGAAACCAACGCCAGAAAAGGGATGAGAGGGGTTTCCCTTGGGAGGGTGCGGTCAACGCAAAAAGCATGCGAAGGTATCACAATGATATCAATCGTCGGTGCCCTCCTCGTATGTTTAGGTGCAGAAACAACGAGGTGGCGCTACCCGCGGAAAGGGCGAGAGACAAACCGAGAGTGCGTGTGAGCGTCATGCCGCTAGTGTCGCCCGAGTGCCACTCGTGATCTGCCTCGACACCATTTCAGCGCGTCGCTTCGTCCACCGCTGGTATGCTTCCATTGGCCGCAGCGCGGCCCACACCTCCTCCTCTCGCGGGTTGCCATCTAGGACCACGGATTTTAGCTCCGGCATGCCGTCGAAGAGGGCGGCGTCAATGGCGACGAGGCCCAATGCGGCGGAATTGGCGGCCGACGGCGATGACACCGCCGTGGATTGACAGCCCACCGTCAGGGTCCGAATGGAAGGCAGCCCAACCGACGCGTCGCCCAAGGATAGCGTGTGGATGGCATTGCCGCTGAGGTCGAGCGAGAGCAACTTCGCAAATGGCAGCGTCCACGGCGGGTTGCTGCTGCTGCTGACCCCCCCAGTGGAAGTAGAGGAAGGCACGCCGCGGAGAAAGCATGCCGGCCACCGCACGGTAGCGCCTCGCCACGCCAGAGAGGGTTGCCTGGATGCTGCGGGCGGAGTCGCTGTCGCCGCTGGTGCTACCCCGGAGGAGCTGAACTGACCAAACGGCCAAGCGTCGATCCGATTGTACGACAAGTCGAGAGTGACAAGGGCCATCGGCGCGGCCGACGGGGGCACGACCCAAACCAAGGCGTCCATCACGGCGGCGTCGATGCCCGTCGCCCCAAGGCCCGTCGTGAATCTCGCGCTGCCATCCCCAGAACACCGTAACGCGATCGCATTGTGCGACAAGTCCAAGTGTTTCAGTTCGGGGAATGAGGCGAGCAGCAAGATCGGCAGCGACGCGATGCGGTTGTGACTCAACGTCAGCTTCTCGAGCGGATACCGATGAAACGGTCGCCCCCCCATCTGCACCTCCTCGACAAGACCGTCCTTGGGAGCTGCCGCCGCGGCGCTGGTCAAGGACGCGACATGGGCTTCCACTAGCGGCACGAAGTCCATCCCCTTTCCCGTCGTCGGCGGCAACAGGCCTTGCGAGGCGGACATGGCCATCGCGGCAATATCCACGATGGCGTTGTGACTCAGGTCAAGCGTCTTCAGCGTGGTTAGGACGCACGGAGGCGGCGAGATCATCCTCTCCGGTATGGAACAGAAAAGCGCCAAGGGAATCGCACCTTTGAGCTTACCAGGACTACAGGCGATCGACTTTAACCGAAGGTCACCACCTGCCGGCACCCGGGGAGGAGCTGCACCCGCCGGAGGCCGAGCCGGCCCTCCCTTTGAAGGAGCCGTGGCAGTCGTCGTTGTGCCGACGGCAGACTTGGCTTGGGTTTCATCCTTCCGGTTGAGCGCGTCTACGAGGAAATTCCAGTCGTCGAAGTCGATGCCGCCGATGTTGAGCATGCCCGTGCTCTTCGCCAGCTTGAATCGTTCCGTGGCTTGGCCATTGCCCATGATGTTACTTTTGTCAATGGCAATAGCGGAAACGGGAACAAGGACGGTCGCGCCCTCTTTTTCACGATAAAAAGGCCGACTCAGAGGAGGAGGGGGGAAAGACCATGGTCGAAAGTGGTGATGACGCCACCAAGTAGGAGCATCCACCAGGGTTGGCTTTGATCCGAGTACGAAAAACTACGTCTTCCCATCGTCTTTGCGCGCACTTTGGCACAGCGCATGGTTACACAAACCCACTATTGACATGTAACACCAATACATGCATCACAGGGGAGTTGCCTGCCCTCTGCAAAAACAAGGCGGTGAAGTCGGGAGGAAACGCACGGGACAATGGAAACATCTAAAAACCAAGGAAAAAAATACCCCCTTCATCGTTAGTGACGACGGAGGAAGTGTGGGGCGCAGCACTGATCCTTTCAACATTGAAGCCGATGACGCTGAATACATTCCTTGACGTGGGGAAAAGACCCCTTTTCAAGCGATGCTCTCGACGAACGCTTGCCTACGCCAGCGCCACATGCTGTGCCCCATCGCCGAAAACGGGGACGTTGCGGTCGGAGCAACGTGCACGATCGTCGCCGCAGCTGGCGGCTCACTCGCGTTGGCACCCCCTCCGTCGAGGAGACCCGTGGTGGACCCCGTTGAGGATAGGGTTCCCCCACCGCTCGAGAGCCAGTCATTGATGGTTCGGTGCGACGGCTGCGTCGGGTCCACCGTAGACGGCTTCGCGACGGGGGCTCCATCCACCATCGGTGTCATGCCGCGGAACGACGACCCAAAGCGAAGCAGCGGGTCACTCCCCCCCTCGCCTTGGTGAGCGCGGCGATCGATCACGGGTACGGGCCCGCCGCGCTGACCCTCCCAGGGATCCAACGTCGCCAGAATGCGCATCACAATGGGCAGCGACATAAGGTGCTCCCGGAAGCTGAAGTCGACGCTCATCATGCTCATCACCTGCCGCTTCTCCTGCACGAATTTGACGAAATTGTGGAACAGGATGAGCACGATGTAGCGTTCGAGGCGCTGGGTCGCTTGCAGCGCATGCCAACTGGCGGCGTTCACCTGCTGATTTTTCGCAAACGTTTCCGCTTGCGTCATGTGCCGTTGGATGCTACCGTGGAGTGCGCTGGCGCATCCAATTTGATCGAGGAGGCGATCGATGAATGTGACGGATTGATGTAGCTCGAGACGGGGATGCAATCGGACCAGACGACAGACGGCAGCGAATGGAGAAACGGGAGCCGCGTTGCCTTGTCCGTGGCTGCTGCTGCCCCGGTAGACATCCGACCAGGGATCGTCCATCGGCGACGAATGCATCGCATGATGTCCAGCTCCTCCCCCTCCCCCCCCGTGATCGGCCTTTCCGCGGCCCACGCCGCCGCCGTGGTGGTGTTGCCGGCCGTGGCCGTGTTGGCTACTCGCCCCGGGAATGCCCCCGCCGAGCAGCACATCCGCGGCGTCCGCGGAATCGTGCAATCCTCCTCCGTTGCGATCGCCCTCCGTGGCAGCTACGCCCAGGGTGCCCGTCTTGTCGATTTCGACCGCGTAGACCACGGCGCACATGGCGCCGATGAAGACCGTATCGGGACCGGCGACACCAAGGGTTAATACTATGTGTGGATCGGCGAAAACTTCCCGAGAAAGAAGGTACAGCACATCGACCGCCTTGAGCCACGCCTGGGTGAGACCGTTGGGCAGCGGTAGACGCACGAAGAGCAGCGGCGCATCGAGGGACGTCGACCGCCGCAGCTTGCCTCGAATCTCGTGCCCCACTTGGACGGGAGAGCGAAACACATCCGCGACGCGTACGGGCAGGGAGGCCTCCTCGTCGGAGAGCGGCTCCGTCGCGACACTACTCGTCAGTCGCCCCGCACCGCTACTACGGTGCCCCATTCCGGTTTGGCGGTCCTTGGCGATGGCCCGCGCGCCTCGGCGACCAGGGCCGGCTGCCACGGCGGCGAAAGACTTGTCATTGACACCGAATGGTAGACCGCGTGGTTCCAAATCCACCAACGCAGTTGGGAGTCCATGCTGCGACGGGGTTAACCCGTCTTCGGCGCCGCTAGTAGCGCCTCCGCCAAATCCACCGGCACCTCCTGCTCGCGGGCGTGGGTTCGGCCGGACCACCTGCAGGGCGTTCCGGCACAGGCGGAGCGAGGGTTGAGACGACACAAACTCGGCACGGTCGCGCATGCCGGCGCCCTGGACCGTCGGCTGCGCGACCAGATCCATCTGGGACCGCATAATGGGGTTCGTGGGGAAGAATCGCGTGGGCGTGAGATTCACGCAGGGCGGTCGGTCAAAAAGCTCGAGATCGACATCGGCCACGTTGCGGCCGGGGAGCCATGATGAAACGACGGGAGCACAGGAGGTCGGCACGGTGGGGATCTGCGCTAAGGTCGACGGCACTCCGTGGATGTGCGATAGGGTCGACAAGACGGCGGGGATCTGAGATAGGGTCGACAGTACGGCGGGGATCTGCGCGAGGCTTTGAGACGGCGTAATTGTGTCTGACGCGGCTGTAGGGTGGTGATGGGGGTCCTCGACGCTCGCGTTGAGGCTGCTGCGCGCGCTCAGGGTCACGGGGGGTGGGGACGCAGCGTACGACGCTTGCGCGTTCAGCGCCACGGCAGGGATGCCTGTCGCCGCGGTCGTTGGTATGCCGTCCCATGCCGCGCGTCCGGTGCCTTCTTGATAGTAAACGACAAGCTTTCCGGGCGCGGGCACCACCGCGTGGGCTGGTGTGCCCGGCGCAGGAAGGCCAGCCGGTGCACTCGACTTGGTCGGTTTGTTGCCGCTAGCAGCATCGTTCCCGCCACTGTTCGCAATGGACGTGAGACCTTCGGCCTGGGTTGCTGCGACTGCCGCGGACGGCGGCGTTTCACATTCCTCCAGCAACGCGGTGAGCTCAGAAACGAGATCCGCTTCTATTTTTTCCCACGCCAATCCAACAAACTCGTGAACACCCATGTTGGCGGCTTGCCGAACGACGCTCGAATGCGCGTCACTGGCCGATGACCGCCCCACGAACCCGCCGCCGCCACCGCCAGCCGATACGCGGTCCGTGGACGCAAACGAGGGCTGGTAGCTGTTGGAACGGCTGTCATTGCCGCCGGTCGCCGTGCTATCTGGGGTCGGGGACCGGACAACAAGATCGTGCGCGATGCGACTCTTTCCACCCCCAGCGGCAGCGGCGGACGAAAGCAGCGCTCCGTTCGATGAGGCGCGACTACACGATGTTAACCCATTCGGCGTGACGGAGCCAGGAGGAGCGGCTCGCGTGTTGACGCCCCTGAACGACGCCTTCGTGTCAACAAGACTCCCATCATGCGCGACGTTGGGCGGTCGCGCCGCTAGTATGAGCGGCACGCCGTTGCAGTAGACCATGGCGTCGGGGCGCATGTTCAGCCACATAATGCGACGGCACGCGGTCCGTTTGATGATCGACTCGGCGACGCTGTTCCACTGGTCGGCCGTCACCATGTCGGGGACGAGGAAGATGGGGACCCGCCGGTAGAGCTGCTGCACGGCGGCCTCCGCCACCGTGTCGGGAATGACGGCGCCGGTGGGACCGCTTGCGCCGAGCAATATGTGGGTGCTTCCCACAAATTTCAGCAACGGCCGGCCCGCGGGCGTGGATGACGGCAAGCGGTTGGTGTTGGGTAGGTACGTGAGATCCCGCGAGAACATTGGCAGGAGCCACGTGAGGTGAACCACCGGCAGCAAGGCCTGCTCCGCGGACGTCACGCAAAACTGCTCGAACGAGAGCATCCCTTGGGCCTTCGGCGGCAAGCGGAGGACGCGCTGCACGTAGGAAACGGGCTCCTCGATGGCCGCCAGCACCTTTCGCTTTAAGTGAAACGACAGAAACGTCGCGTAGATGATGTTCATGCAGAGGCGCTGCAGCGCCATGGCCGCCTTCTTCTGCAACGCAGGATACGGCCGGAAGTTGAAGTGCAAGTCGTTCATCAACTCCACATCGGTGCACTTTGAGCTATGGAGAGCCTTCACGACGTACGCGAGGGGATTCACGGCGCCGCTCACATCGGTGATGACCCGATCGGTCGCTTTCAGTTCCCAGTCTTCCCCTTCGCTGGAGACGTCCCACTCATCGCAGGGTTGGATGCGGTGAAACTGGACTTGCCAATTGAGGACCGCCTTCGTCGCGGCTCGCTGCAGCGGCTTGCTGTTGATGGCCTCCGCGGTGAACGTGTCCCGGAGGGCGGATAGAACAACGTCGACGAGCGGGAAATGACCCGACGCGTAGCGCTGTCGCAGCAAACCTGGATCGAGGGCGGCATTGATCGCGCCGCTATTCTTCGCTCGAGGGTAGAATACGGCGGACGAGTTTGGGGCAGCGGTGGTTGAACGCGCGCCTCGGGCCGCGGCGGCTCCCGTACCGCCGAGTGTCGGCGGGGGCCCACCTGTCCCGGCGGCCCCACCTTCCCTTCGAACCGGTCCCGTTGAACTCGGCCCACCCCCTGCCAGGCGGTAGCGTCGGCGAGTCACGAAGGTGCGAATGATACTCTGGATACGCATGGCCGCCTGCGAGTCTTGCAGAAAGGCCACCTCGCGACGCTTCTCGTCTTCTCGTCGGCGGCGCTGATTTCTAGCATTGCGGAAAGCGCCCCGCCGCTCCAGAAAGTCCGGTGGTTCGTCCTGTCGGTTTTCGGCGAAGTGATTCAACTGCTGCTTGATGAGCAGATCGCGCTTTTCGTCTCGCCGGCGCCGACGCTCGGCCACTTTTCCCGAAATCTCCTCGGCGAAGGCAAAATTTCCACCGCTCGTGAGGGCGGCCTCCGCCAGCTGGGCGTTCCGCTTCAAGCACTCCACGTCGCGAAGGACGACGAAGTAGAGGCTGGTGACCGTCTGAATGTGCTGCACGAGCTCCCAACGGTCGACCGATAGGACGAGGATCGCCGTGTCGGGGATGACGCTCGGCGGACGTAGCTGCGACGCGAGGGGCACCACCACGGCTTCGCTCTTCGCAGCAGCCGAAGAAGAAGGGGGCGGCACCGCCGGACCTCCGCCAGCAGGAGCCACTGGTTCCGCTGTGCTTGCGGCCGACGCGGGGGGCGAACGAATTCGAGGTGCACAAAACACGTCGCAAATGGTGAGCAGGTCGTCATAGACGCCGACGGGCGTTAAGGTGTCGTCCGCACACTGAAGCCGATGCACAGTAAAGTCGAGGCCTTTGGCCGCCGCACATGTTTGCTGGACAGCCTCGGCAAGGGAAACGATGCTGCCGCCACCCGCGTGCACATGAGTGTAATCGAGAAAGTCATCCCCCCCTGGCGTCGGCGGTTGCGCGGAGGATGTGAAATCGTTTTCAGCGGGCGGGGACAGTGTAATCGAGATGGAGGGATACGACTGTTGTCCGGCGGTTTTTGGCAGCTCGCTCGATGCGTGCGAACCTTCGGCTTGAGAGGATGCCGTTCCGGCGACCGGGGCGGTAGCGGCGAGCACCTTCAGGCCCGCTCGGAGTCGCTTGATCAGCGCCGCCTCCGCCTCCGCGGCCGCTTGCATGGACACCGGCTGTCCCACGCTATGCGACGGGCACTCGGCGGGGTTGAGCATGCACGACCACCACGACTGCGGCGTCGGCTTCCCGCGATACGGCTTGCCGTTGATGTAACATTGAAGGTCCGACAATCCCACCACGACGATGTGCAGATCGGAGATGCACTCGTCCACGACGAGCCGGTTGATCAACGCCGGCAGCTGCGGCAACGTCGGGACCGCGCAGGCATAGACCGGATACTCCCCCGACTTCACGAATTGGTATGGCACGGGACGAGGGCTGCTTCCATGCGCGGTGTTGATCGCGGGTGTGCGACCCGCGAACGTGACAGGCGTCGCGGTCATGGTTGTTGTCGTCGCAGCGGCGTTATTCGCCTCTCCCACGAGGAGACACTCTTCCCGAGTCAACCCCAATGCTCCATCGGTCCCTGAACCTAGGCGAGGTGGGATTGGCAGTCGTACCGCGGGGTTGCTTGCGCCGGATCGCTCGCCGCTGTCCCTCAAGGTTTCGATGAACTGCTGCATCGGCTGCGTAGGTAGCTGCTCAAGAAGCTGGGTGAGGCCGTGGTGAACGGCAGGCATGGCCGTCCGCTCGACGAAGGCACGCTCGATTGTGCCTGGATTTGCCCGTTCGACCAGGCCGAGGGGGTCATAGTGGGGTGGCGGATGCGACGGCGAAAACACTGGCGCGTCTCCGACGACGCTTCCTGGCACCGGGGGCGGCGGCCCGCGAGGCGGCGGGGGGGATCGCCGTGATGCTGTTGTCGCCGTGGTGGAAGCCTTCAAGGGCGGATTTCCGGCCGTCGCAGAGACGGCTGGGCTGGGCCGATTCATCATCGCCGTGTGGGAGAAAGGCGTGACGTCCAACCCCATTGGGGTCAACGGCGCTACGGATATCGCCTGACCCGAGACGAGGGCGTGGCCTGCCGCCGCTGATCCAGATGAAAGCGCGGAGCGTTCGAGGAACTGCACGGCAGCGAGTCCCGCTTTGATGTTCTGCGACGCGACTGGAGTGCTGGCGGCGGATACGCTGGTGCCAGATGGGACTGCCAAGAGCGAACGTGGCGGTGCTGCGGTGGACGCCATATTTTTCCGTTCCGTAGGGTGGGGGGAAAAAGTGGTGTAATACTGTGGGGGCCAAGTGATGCTCTCTGCCGGATACATCATTGCTAGGGGCCAATTTTACTCGTCCCCTCTAAGCGGCGTTCCGCCGTTAACAAGGCGCGCCCTCCTTCCTTCCTTCCCCGGAAACCATTGACGCATAGCACGATGAACCATCACCACACAATCAGCAAGGAAGCCGCGGGGAAAGGAAGTTGGGGCCGGGAGTGGGAGAGAGAGAGAGAACCACACCGTTCGGGAGGAAAGAGGGCCAAAGAGAAAGAACGGTCCACGAAGTATACCAATTGCCAACCCCCCCCCTAGCAACAGCGCATGATTGATGCGCACACCTGATTCAATAAGCGCGTGCGATAGAAACAACGACCTCGATGGGGCGAGTGTTCACCGGTAGGCCGTCCCGCGCGAAGGTCAAGGCAGGCAAGGTGACCTTGTTCCCCGCCACAATCGTAGACGGGGAAACGGCGACGCCAGACGACGCATCTGCGTCTGACATCGCCGGTGGCTGCGGCGCTGCGGACCAGATCTCTGCCCAAGGTACGATGGCGGTGGCGCCCGAGCCTTGATCCACGATGAACAGTCTGCGCGTGCTGTACGCGGCCGCGTGGGGTACGATGGTGCGGAGCGTGGTGGTGCCGTTTCCTTCTACCGGTGCGTCGCTGAAAAGTAGGAGCATCGGCATAACGGCGGGCGCCGCGTCGCGTTCTGCCGGGGCTCCGTCATCGGCGGCAGCGGCAGGCTTGTGGTGGCCCGTCCCGACGTCCACAAGCACGCAATGGGGATGGGGCTGCTGCGTCGCGTCGCCCACGACGACATGTCTTTCGACGACGGTGTTCCGGCGCGATCGTGTGCCGCCGCCGCCTCCTTGGCCGTCGCTCCCACCTTGACCGGCTCCGCTGTCGACACCGCGCGTCGTTTCACGGTAGCCCGCCAGCAACAACGAGTCCATACTGTGCCTCGGCACCGTGGCCGCGCCGTTCAGGTACAGCGACCCCGCCACGTATGGCACGAAGGATAAAAAGCAGCGGTACTGGACCGACGAATTGCCTGTGGGCTGCACGAAGTCGTGGAGCGGAGGACAGTTGATCGCGAAGACATTTTCATAGCTGGATACAATGTCAGGGGTAAAGGGAAGGACGTTGTTGCTGCTGCGGGTTGTGGCCGTACCGGCTGGTATGGCAGCCACTCCGCCGCTGCGACCGGCTGGAAGCGACGTCGAGGAGGCATCCGTGACGGCTGCCTCAGTTGGGAGTGTGGGAACAGCGGATGCACTGCTGCCGCCGGCTGACGAGGCCGTTCGCGCAGTGATTGAAGTCGCATTGACGTACGATGCATCGCAAGAAAACAACTTTGACGCCGAAGACGATAACCCGGAAAGTGGCGCGGAAGCGAGGACCGCTGCGAGGTCGTCAGCGGCGGCGGGGTCACGATCGTTGTCCTCGTCTTCCACGACCACAAATTGCTTGACCGCAGCATCGGCCGATTTGGAGGCTACGAACAGGAAGGACGAATCGCCAAAATGAAAGCCCACGGCGGCGCATCGGCTCACCATGGATGAGTAAAAGGCGACGCGGTAGACGTGGGGCACGACAAAAGACTTGGAGCAGAAGATATTCAGATGACATGCAGGTGGCTTCGCGTTTCCACCCCCTGCGACCGGACCAGAAGGATCCTCCGGCGTGAGCACCGGCATTCGACGGAGCAACGTGTGAGTGGCCGACAGCGCCTTAAGAGGATTAGCCGTGCCCCAAACGCGGGAGTCGGTCACGACGACGATCAAACCGAACAGATGAAACTGAAATTTCAGAATACGGTCATCGCATTGACCTACCCATATGCGCAGCGACTGTGACAGCTCGTTGGTGCAACGCACGAGGCAACACGGAGTGGACGCGAGCGACGATGGCGTCGTCGCGGTGCTACTGGACACGGACGTCACGCTTTCAAGCGTGGACACACGGTCGCGGCCCCCGGGAGCGACCGTCGGCGCCGAAGAGGAGGACGCCGAGGCTAATGAGGCGGTCCGTTCCACCGGTTTCCCAGTGAGGAGCAAATCATCCGCGGCCGTGGCGGTGAATAACGGTACGCTTTTCAACGCCGTAACGAGGGGGAGCTGCGTGGGGGTGGCTGTTGGAGCGGTGGCTGCCGTGACGAGGGGGGGCTGCGTGGCTGTGGCTGTTCGAGCGG
>ERZ1292633.2890-Hain-H41-02um-R1-2890-length-17178-cov-21_pt1 | contig 17178 bp, 19 predicted proteins | sample MGYA00564406_ERZ1292633 | MGnify/ENA primary metagenome ERZ1292633 (study PRJEB36523, sample SAMEA6512639) | groundwater metagenome | collected 2019-01-08 | study: AquaDiva: Metagenomics assemblies of 32 groundwater samples | reverse complement strand
GGAGCGTCCCTCGCTTGCTCGACATCGGAGTGGAGCCGTATCTGTTGTCTTCGTCGCTGACCCTCGTGGTCGCCCAACGGCTCATCCGCAGGATCTGCAAGAACTGCCGAGAAAGCGTGACGCCCAGTACCAGAATCCTCGAATCCATCCAATCCCGGACGGACTTCTCTGAAACGATCGAAGTATTACAGCGGCAAGGTGTCCTGCGTAAGACGCACGATGGACTGGCAGGAGTCAGACTCTATAAGGGGAAAGGGTGCGCCCAATGCCAGGGAAGCGGTTTCACCGGACGAGTCGGCCTGTTTGAGATATTCGAAGTCGATGAGGACATTCGCGATTTGATCATGCAACGAAAACCGGCATCGTTTATCCGCTCGACCGCGATCATGAAAGGGATGAAAACGATGTTTCAGGATGGGCTGGCAAAGGCATTCATGGGCGAAACGACCATTGAGGAAGTCTTCCGCGTAGCCCTGTAACCCGCATTATTCATGAACGCTTCTGCTCCACTCGCCGATGCCTGATTCAAGCGAGACGGGCGGAAAAAGCGCGATCAGCACGACCAACTCCATCGCCAGTCAACCCAATGAAGAGGCCTATTCAGCGGCCCGCTCGTGCTGCGACTGCAAACGGATAGAAGTAGCGATCCAGACTAGCCAAGTCGCTCCCATATTCTTTCCCGCCCAGCATCGCATCGCACAGGAATTCCCTCACTCGCGTGAGTTCCTTCCTTCGGCCTTTCCATCGAGAGTCTCCGATCGTCATGTCGAGCAACTCTAACGCACGGATGAATGCCTTCTCGCACAGTAGCGGATCTTTTTCCTGCCATCGATGAGCACGGGCAACGTCACTGCCGACATTGGCCAGTTGCTCTACGAGAGGCAACGTCTGCCAACGTCCTGCAGCCAAACTCGCATGCTGATGAGACATCTCTTTAGCCCCCTGCCAGCTGGTTGACGATCCTTATGACGGCTTCTCGTATTTTTGAACTTTCCACGTATCGGGACCGGTTCCCACCGGATGGACGCACGTTGATCATCGAATCAAATTCGATCCATTCAGTCAGCGGCTTGTCGGGGTAGAGATTAATTCCCCACAGATGCCGTTGCGCAGACCCTTGATCTAACAACACTGCCTCTTCGTCCGAATGAAGCTCTCCGCCGATCGCCATGATGCCCTGTTCCATATCCACAACGGCCTTGACCATATCGCCGAACTGCTGCTTCGCGATCTCCGTCAGTGCATCACGCGAAATGGCATCCCGGACCACGCTGATTTCCATACTCTCCACCGTCTATTGGTCGACTAACAACTTTGGCTCTTGTCCTGCACTTGCATATACCGCACGATAGCCCGAATGAGTGAGGGCCTGTCAATAGAAATGCCGGGAAGGAATTAAGGTAGCCTGGTCGATCCTCAATTGCGCGCGACCTTCTCACCCGCCCACCCACTGGCACGCCAAGACGTGCGTCATCCCGAGCGTATTCCAGTATCCTCTACCTCTCTCTTTGGGGGGGGGCGGCCAAAGCTGTCCTCGACTGCGCGCATCGGACGAGCACCGTTCTTCCACCTTCTTCCTTGAGGGTGGGCTAGAGGGTCTCCCACTGCGCGTGTCCAACGAGGGTCTTCTGAGACCGCGCGTTGCACGAGCACAGGAGACCCTCTAGGCTGCCCTCATCCGTACCTCCCACAACTTCGTATAGACCGACCCGGTTTCCTTCAACTCACTCTTCATCAGCACGATTGACTCCACCGGTAGTGAGCCCAATGAAATCGGGCTGTCCAGCACTCCGCTCTTGGCTAGCGCAATTCCAACATGCCGCTCTCCCATCTTGATCCTCGCCAAGGTCAAATGTGGACTGAACGGTTTTGTCTCACGGAGAAAGCTCAGACCTTCACAGGCCTGTTCGATCGCATCACGGATCTCAACGAGACGCTTCGCCTCTACGCCCGTCTCCCAATGCTCCGACGGCCCGATCCACAGCACGCGCGGACTGTGCGGGCGCGGAAAGGCGCCGAGTCGTTCAAGCGGCACAGTCACCGCTGTCCTATTTCCGATCGCCTGTTCAAGTGATGCGCGTAGAGGATCAATCACCTGCTCATCCATGTCACCAAGAAATTTCATCGTGAGATGAATCTTGGCCGGCTGCACCCAGGAAATGCGGGTGTCGCGTTTCAGCTCCGGCTCAATTCTATGCTTCAACTCCTGTTGGACAAGGGCAAGCTCGGCCCGCAGCTCTTGCGACAGTTCGACGGCAAGGAACGCCCGGATCATTTCGACAACCAGCGGCGCAACACGTCCAATGCGGCTTGTGACGATCGCTGCTTGATGATATTCCGGTCGCCGTGAAACCGGAACTCCCGTGCGATGGGACGGCCGGTTCCATCATCCAACCCAATATAGACCAGCCCGACCGGCTTGGTCTCGGTTCCGCCACCCGGCCCGGCAATGCCGGTGACGCTGAGTCCTACCGATACGTTGGCGCGCTCACGAATACCGCATGCCATCGCCGCTGCAACCTCCTTGCTCACTGCGCCTCGCAGGGCAATGAGATCCGTTGGCACGCCCAGCATCTCTGTCTTTGCCCGATTGCTGTAGCAAATGGCGCCACGATCCACATAGGCAGATGAGCCGGCCACCTGCGTGAGCCGATGGCCGATCAATCCCCCGGTGCAGGATTCCGCGACCGCCAGCATCAGTCCCTGCTTGGTGAGCTCCCGCCCGACAACCTCTTCCATCGTGTCTCGCCCTTCGGCAAAGAGCCATTCACCAAGTCGTGAGCGAACCTCCTTCGCCAGCCTCTGCAACAGATCGCGCTGCTTCTCCGGAGCAGAGTGATTCCCCTTCGTCGTCAACGAGACCAGCACGCCCATGGGCGATGCGAGCATTCCCAGGTCGACCGGTATTCGTTTCGAAATAAGCCCCTGCAATTTGGCATCGACATCCGCCTCCGCCAGGCCGAACGTATGAAATACCTGGCGAACGATCGGCGCGCGTGGAGGCTCGCCTAACGATTCATGTGCTGTGCGCAGCAATGGAAGGACTTCCTGCAGCACCATCTCTTCCATTTCCCGTGGTACGCCGGGCAACGAAACGATCAGCGCCTTCTTCCAGGTCAGGCAAAACCCCGGCGCAGAGCCGACCGGATTCTTTAGCACGGTGGCGCCGGATGGAATCAGCGCTTGGCGCAACTGCGCGGCGTTCGGTATGCGGCTCCACTGCGCGAGTCGAGCCGTCAGAGCTTCCAACGCATCCTTGCGACGACCAAGCCGCTGGCCGGTCGCGTCGGCCACCGCCTCCCTCGTGCAATCGTCCACGGTGGGGCCGAGTCCACCGGTCATGACGATGATCTGGGCTCGCTTTACGGCTGTGTGGATGGCGGTGATAATATCCTGCCGCTCATCGCCGACGACTGTTTTGAATCGAACGACAATTCCAAGCTTGCCGAGTTCCTCGGCAAGAAAGAGAGAATTGGAATCGGATCGGCCCCCGATCAACAGCTCAGTGCCGATGGCGATAGTTTCTGCGTCACACTGGTTCATTTGGTTTGTTTGGTCTATTTGGTTTATCTGGTTTTTTTGGTTGAACGAAATTAACCAAAGAAACAAAACAAACCAAAGAAACCAAATAACAATCTTCTCATGTTACCGGATCTCGGAAAAATCCATCCTGAAACTTGACTCTCCTCCATTCGCAGGAAAGACCGTGATGGTCGTTTTGGCCTTCGGATCGAAATCAGCATAGTTGAACGACGCGAGAACCTTTGCCTTGAACCGAGGACTCTCCGGCCAAACGACGCTCCGATCGGCTTGCGCATCGAATCGCACCGTCACAGGCTTGATCGTTTTCCCGCCCTGATTGAGCACCATATAACTATCCACCGCAACGTCCGGTCTGTTGCCGAAGATGACAGTGCTGATAAGCATCGTTTTTCCTTCCAGCACTTGCCTCACATCGGTCTCACTCGGCTGGAGCCCCCGCAGGGCCATATGCGTCGCCATGACCGAGAGAGCTCCTACTCTTGTGATCAAAAACCCCTTAGATTGAACCTCATCTGCCACACCGAACCGCACATAAAAACTATCAGGAGACATCCCCTTCTGCGCCGCTTCTTTCCCCTGATCGAGGGCAGTCTGAATCTGTTGCTCGGTCAGATGCACATCGATAGCATGGGCCGGCACATGAGGAAGGCAGCTCAACGCGGCAACACACAGCAGCATGGTCCTCTGTTTAGCCGCATAATTCACGAAGACCTCTTCTGTCGAATGTTAAATTTTGAATGTTGCGTGTTCGGTATTCATCAGATGCTCTCGCACAGCCAGTTGCTGCCGGTTCCGATAATTGAACATTCAACATTCCCAATGCGCCCCGCATGAGCATGCCAGTATCAGATCACTCTTCCCCTGTCAACGAACCACCAGGCCACCGGTAGTGGGCTATTTTCAATAAACAATGAGTTAATCTGGAAGATAAGTGAGCTTATCTAGAAAAGGCTAGTGTTTCCAATGCGAGGTAGTGATCGGTTATGAGTGGCGTTGCTTGGCAATGGACTATGTGTGAGCCTGAATATTCGTCATCGCTTTTCCTAGATATTCGTTTAAATCGTCTTCGGTATTTTCAGCAACTACTCTTTGAATCATTCTAATGACTTCGGCATTCATGCGCATAGGGTAGACATGCATCTGAGGATGTTCGCGGCGATAAATACGAAACACCTCATCTGCAAAGGCCTGCCCGATAGACGTGATACCCTTAAAATCAAGAATTACTTCTCTGAATTGGTCAACGCGAGACATTAGTCGCTTCGCTTGAGACCTAGAAATGAGTTGTTCTCCTTCGTAATTCATGAGGCCCAATGGAATAATGGTTTTCGAGAATCCAAACTCATCAAGTTCGGCTCTATATTTATCAAATATCTCTTTCGTTGTATGAGTGGCATTCGTTGCAATTTGCATAAGGACATCTGTGCCATTTACGGGCGCACCGTCTGACTCTATGAGCCAGTCATCGGTCCCTCTATACCTCTGAAATACTAGTGTTCCAGAGGAGATCACGAAGGTGTCAAACATTCTAGAGGTAAAGAATATCCCCTCGCCAGTATGTCTGGATTTGTCGGTCGTAAGCTTCCCCTTTGTAAGCTCTAAAATGGCATGCTGAGGATCTCTCAGGTTGAGAGCTTTCTGAATCTTGTTAAATATCCCCACACCATAGTCTCGGATATTGATCGTAACTTCAGCCGCAGTTCGATGGACGAACAACTCCGTCGTCGTTGATTCTGAATGGTCAATTACATTGTTAAACATTTCCGTCACACCGTGAGCACAAATGTTCAATACATTTTCCTTCACTTCAGAAAGGTGCGGCCTCACTTCATCCATCCATACCTGATCCTCTGAAGTGAGCGGAGTGAGCTGGATCGTCTTCCTGTTTGTACTCATCACGGCAAGTGCGTAGCGCCTTGCCTTAGTGTTTCCTTCAGCAGTCAAGATTCCCGCCTTCAAAAGTGACCGCAACCGACTCACAACGGCCACCCTTGAAAGTCCAAATTTTTCCATTGCGATTCGACCAATATCAGAAGGGTGGTCTTTCACATTGAAAATTATGAACTCTTGCATTTCCTTTGATTTGATAGAACTAAGCGCCATTTTGTAATCTCCACCAATAGTTATTGACAATATACATGATATTATTATAAACATTAAAGAATATTATTATTAACTTAAATTGATTTTATTGTAAATTTTGAAGGAGTGGAAAGATGTGACGGGGTAGTTCAAGAAACAGAACAACAGATTACTAATTCGCCTGTTGCCAGTTCGAGACTGCCCCCCGCCACCAATTTAATTTCATGGTTGCCCAGTGCACTAACACCGGGCAACCGTAACCGGCAGACCTGTGAAGATAGAGCCGACTACACCTGCGAAGGTGATCGACATTACACGCCTTTAGGGGCCTCTGTCACAGGAGGTTCTGTGAATAGTCTCAAGCCAGAAAAGAAGCTCGCCGTTATCTCCTTCGCTCACCGAAGGCTGTTCGATCCGCTCCACTGTCCGCATGACCGGCGTATACAAGAAAACCATCATGAAGCTCTTGGTGGAGATCGGCACGAAGTGCGAACAAACGATGAAGGAAAAGATGCGCGGCATTCGCTGTGAGGCGGTCGAATGTGATGAGATTTGGACCTTCGTGGGCAAAACGAAGGGCGTAATGAAAGCCGCCGAACGGAAAGCGAATCCTGAACTTGGCGACCAGTACACCTAGCGCCATTTTGGCCGCCCAATCGAGCGCACTCGCGGCCCAGTCTGAGCAATCGTCGATGATTCAACAGGTACGCAATCTGGAAGAAAAATCGCTCGCGTAAAAGCATGGAAAGAAGAAAAGCAACGCTACCAATTGGTAGCCGTACTGACCGGAGCCACCGCTTGAAAGAATCTTGCAAGAGAACCGAACCACTGCATTAGATATGCACAAAGTGTTACGACGATGGGCGTCGCACAATACCTCCAGCCACAATACGACAAGACTGGAATGGCGCTTCTTATGTGCCCTACCTGTAAGTCTGTACTTCATTCTAAATACGTCATATTGAACCGCCGGAATATGCCAAGGATTGATGTACAGAATTTCAAAATAGCCCACTACCCAGGCCACCTCTCGCGGTTGACAACAATAAAGGTGAAGTGATAAAAAAATGAGCTGTTGCTCAGTTGGAACTATTCACGAATAGTCGTGGATAATACGGATTTTCAAGAAGTTATACGGAGGAGTTTCCATGTCCACCCCTGAACCGACCCCCGCGCCCCAAGCTCCGCGACGCCAATATGTGAACTTCGCCTTCTATAAAATCGACCCGGCCTGGCGGCGCCTGCCCGAGAGTGAGCGCACCAAAGGGAAGCAGGAATTCCTGCGGGCGGTCGAGGACTATACCGGCAAGGTGCTCGTGGTGGCCTACTCCTCGGTCGGGATCCGTGGCGATTGCGACATCATGCTGTGGCGGATCAGCTATGAGCTCGAATTGTTCCAGGACATGACCACGAAGATCTTGGCCTCTGGGTTGGGCCAGTACCTGACCACGCCCTACTCCTATCTCGCGATCACCAAGCGGTCGGTCTACGTGGATCATCACACGCATGAAAATCAAGAGGGCAAGCGTCTCACCGTCGTGCCGGGCAAAGCCAAGTATATTTTTGTCTATCCGTTCCTGAAGACGCGCGACTGGTTCCTGCTCACGAAGGCGGCGCGGCAGGGGATGATGGACGAACACATCGAAGTCGGCCATCGCTTCCCGTCGGTGAAGCTGAACACGACCTACTCTTTTGGGCTGGACGACCAGGAGTGGGTGGTGGCGTTTGAGAGCGATAAGCCGGAAGACTTCCTGGATCTCGTGATGGCGCTCCGCGAAACCGAGGGTTCCCGCTATACGCTGCGCGATACGCCGATTTTCACTTGCATTCGCAAGAGCCTCAAGGAAACGCTCGACACGCTCGGCGGCTGATGTTCAAGCGAGACGAGCGCGACAGGCGCGAAGAGCGGGACGGGTGGCCCGGATCTTGTGTCGCGCTTTTCCCGCTAGTCTCGCCCCTCTCGCTGAATATGGCTGACAACAACGCACTCTACGCCGTTCGCTTTCCAGACGGGTCGGTGAGCCTGTACATCGACGAAGACTACGCGATTGAACGTGGGGTGGATCCGGCCACTCTCACACGCGTGGAAATCCCACGGGATCTGTTCGTCAGCGGAACCATTCAAGAGATTCGTGAATATGTCGCCGTCTATTTGGAGTCGCATCAATCAGGCACGGCGTAACAGAACCGGTTTATTTGGTTGATCTGGTTTATTTTGTTTGTTTAGTTGGTTTGGTTCGAAGAACGAAAGAAACCAGACAAACCAAAGCAACCAGATGAACCAAACAAACTAAATCAACGAGACCGATTCCATGACTTCCATCGCCCCACCACCATCGCTTCTGACCATTGAGACGATCCGATCGGTCATCAATGCCATGCCCATGCAAGGGAGGATCATGCTTCAACTGATCCTCCTCCAATACTTCGACGTGACGGACGAAGAGATCCTCTACATCGTGACAGACCGGCCTGATCCCCGCTGCGTCGCCGGATCCAAGCCCACGAATACCGGCATGAGCAAGGAATCGATTAAGGTCGTAACGGACCGGCGCGACCAATACCGCCGGCAGGTGCGACTCAAACGGGAGCGGACCTGGCTGCAATGCGAAAGTCTGCAGCGTCTTGTGCAGCTCCGTGAAGCCTTCGCCGGCCGTGCCCGCACCCTCTTAAGCGAGCGTTTCTCCGTCTCCGCCGACCAGCTTGAGGCCTTGCGCGAGTCCGCGCGAACTGTGCTGCCCAGACCTGCAATCCGCCTGCTGGAAGAGCGTTGGAACACCGATGACATCACGGCTGAGGACTATCAGAGGCAACGGCTCAGCATCGAGTTCCAAACCCAACTTCGCATGGCGGGGAAATATCGTACAAGGCTCGACCTGGCGGAACGCGAACGGCAGAATGCGATCTCCACGCCGCTACTAGATCATGAAATCGCACATATTTGGGGTATCCCCGCCGGCAGTCTCGCCGCCCGCAAGGTCAAGTATCTCTCTCAATACCTACAAGCCCTTCAAGCCACATTACAGGCAAGCGGCATAGCCACGGCGGCAGCGCCGCTGGACTTATGGAAGGACACCTTCTCGGTGCTCGCGGAGCAACCCATCATACGTTCACTCTCAGCCTACGACGGGTTGGAAAAGACAGAGTCCGCTCTCATCGACAAACTGACCGCCATGGTCTGGGGCAGCTTACCCGAAGAGATCGAAGTCAAGTTCTGGACCTCGCTCATGTTCGGAGCTAGCTCCAATGCCATGCACTCAGAAATTACCAGGAGCTTGTTTGGACTGCAGCGGCTCATCACCATCTTCAACGACATGGACCGCTCTCCCGAAGCAATGGATGAAGAGTTGCTCAAACGAACTGCGCCTATACCAAAGCTGGAAGAGGGTGCGCTTGAAGCCCCGGCCGAGCCTCCAGCAAAGGAATTGAGCGAGATGCAGACGCAGATCCTCAACAATATGAGGGGCGAAGACGCGAGCGGAAGACCTTCCGATAAATGGTAGTCCGAGGCAGGTGAAGAAGTGCCGGGCACTGGGAAGTTTTGAGTTCTGAGTTCTGAGTTGGCCGGAAAATGAGGAATGAATGGGCCGGAAACGCTGAAAGAAGACTGTTGAGTTTAGCTCCAAATAACTCAGAACTCAGAACTTATAACTCAGAACTTCTTTGCTCCTCCCGCCCCCCTCGTTAGAGTTATGCTTCCTTAATTGCACTTTTCCCTTGGTCAAGTATAATATCTTCACATTATGTCCAGACTATCCAACAGCCAGCCACGGCGTCAGCATCACCGAATCGCACTTTTCCTGATTCTTCTACTTCCCCTGTTCGCCTTCAGCCTGGTACCGCTCCCTGTTCATGCATTAGGTCTTCTGGAGATCACCGAGCTTCTCACCCATCCCGAGCAATACGACCGCCAAGAGGTGGTGGTCACAGGCCAGGTCACCAACGTCCAACTCGCAACGAATCGGCAAGGTCAACCGGCCTACGGATTTCTCTTGAAGGATCCGGCCGGAACGCTGAAAGTCATCAGTCTCGGGCAGGTTGAAGTTCGGGAAGGCGACCAGGTGATTGTGGAAGGAGTCTTCTCGCGTCTTCGCCAGGCAGGACGCACGATCATCTACAACGAAATCAAAGCCCTCTCCATCAAGCCGATGAATCGGCTCAATCCCGATCTCGTTGGCTAAACTGGTTGATTGGTTTGTTTGGTCTATTTGGTTTGTTTGGTTGATCTGGTTAGTTTCGTTCAACCAAATAACAAAACAAACCAAACAAACAAAACAACGGTCTTTTTACCGTTCGCGCGGATACTTCAGCGCCCAGACCAGCAACCTGTCCTGAACTCGATCCGGCAACCACTTGACCATCCACGCACGCAGCCTGGCGTCCGTGCCCACCAGGTAGCGGGTGCGAGGGCGCGACGCCGTCAATGCATGATGCACCGCTCGAACTACTGCGTCCGGTGCGATCGCCCGTTGAGCCGCTTGGGCAATCGCTTCACGAATTCGAATCACCGCCTCGCTATAGAGGGCCTTCGCCTCTGTGCTGGCCGACGCTTCAAGTCCCTCTGCCTCCTTAGCCGATTTCTCCCAAATCGGCGTCGCGATCGCCCCCGGTTCGATAATCGACACCTGAATCCCCCAGGGCTGCAGCTCCATTCTCAACGCATCGGTCAAGGCCTCCAAGGCATACTTCGATGCAGAATAGGGTCCCAACAACGGAATGGTCCCGCGTCCGGCAATCGATCCCATATTCACGATTCGACCGCGGCCACGGCGTAACAACGGGAGAAAGGCCTGCGTGACCGCGATTTGCCCGATCACGTTGACCTCAAGCTGTTTCCTGAGATGCGACAACGGAATCACTTCGAGAGGACTGCCGACGACGATCCCGGCATTGTTGACGAGCCCTCCCAGGCCCTTCTCACCCACAACCAGTTGCACCGCCTGAACTGATCGCGCGATCGATGACTCATCTGTGACGTCGATCGTAATGGGAATGAGCGACGGACCGCCCTTCGCGGCAAGCGCCTCCCCCGCCCGAGGATCGCGCACGCCGGCAAATACTGTCATCCCGCGACCGGCACAATCGAGCGCGCAAGCCGCACCGATGCCGGTCGAGGCGCCGGTCACCACAACTGACATCTGGTTTATTTGGTTTGTTTGGTTCATTTGGTTTGTTTAGTTCGTTTGGTTTCTCTGATGGGTCTGGTTCAACCAAATAACAAGACAAACCAAACAAACAAAATAAACAAGAAGTCTGAGAGTACCACGGCGACCCACGAGAGAGCAGCCATCCAGAATGTTACCAAGAATTAACCCCACCGACCTTGACAGGCTATGAGCCTTTCATTATGGTTTCCGAGCGTAACTGCTGAGGTAGATAGGCTGAAGGTGTTTAGACTGAAATGTTCGAAGCCCCGCCTTCAGCCTGTATCCGGAGCCTTCAGCCTGAACCCCTGGCCTTTACTATCCTTTATGTCTAAGATCGCCGTCATCGATATCGGAACGAACTCCATCCATATGGTGCTGGCTGAGATCCAGCCGGATGCAGGCTACAAGATCCTCGATCGCTTCAAAGATATGACGAGGCTCGGGAACGGCGCGTTTACAGCCCACCGCCTCTCCGACGAGGCCATCACGCGCGGGCTCGATGTCATTCGCAATCTCGTCACCCTGGCCAAGAATAAGGGCTACGATCGCATCATCGCCGTCGCCACCAGCGCCGTACGGGAGGCAAAAAACGGAGGAGACTTTATCGATCTCGTTGCCGAACAGACGGGGCTGGCCGTTCGCGTCATCAGCGGAACCGAAGAAGCCAGGCTGATTTTCCTAGGCGTCAAAAACAATGTCCCCATGACAGAACAGCCGACGCTCTCGGTCGATGTCGGCGGTGGATCGGTCGAGTTGATGGTCGGGAATCGCGACCAGCTCCTCCACGCAAAGAGCCTGAAGTTGGGCGCGATCAGACTGGCGGATGAATTTCTGAAGCGCACGCCACCGTCCGAGGGGATGCTCCGCTCACTCGAAAACACGGTGACGGCTCAGTTACAGGCCGCCCTCGGTTCGTTCAAGACAAAACGATTCGATTCTCTGATCGCCACGTCCGGCATGGCAGGTAACTTGGCGGAAGTCATTCATTTACGCCGAACCAATCGCCCACTCCCTCAAATCAATCTCGCTACGATTTCATTAAAGGACGTCAAAGAGATTGAGCAGGATCTCCGCCAATCCACGCTGAAGACCCGGCTGACAATCCCCGGATTGGATCCGAGACGCGTAGACACCCTGTTTCCAGCCACGGTGGTCCTGCGGCGCCTCATGGAACTCTCAGGGCGAGACGAACTCATTTTGTGCGACAAGGCCATTCGTGAAGGCATCATCTACGACTTTATCCAGCGCCATCGCGAACGGCTCAAAGCGGAAGCGGAGATTCCCGACTTGCGGCGGCGCACCGTCATTGCGCTGGCCCGCCGCTGTCAGGCCCCGGAAGTTCATAGCCTGCATGTCGCCGGCCTGGCCCTGCGTCTCTTCGATCAGACGGTACGCCTCCATCGCTTAGGCTCCTCAGAGCGAAACTGGCTTGAATATGCCGCAATTCTGCACGACGTCGGCTACCTCATCAACGAGCGCCAACACCACAAACACGCCTACTACCTCATCACCAATAGCGGCATCGGAGGATTATCCGCCGAGGAAATTGAGGTAGTCGCCAACGTCGCGCGTTATCACCGGCGCTCAGTCCCTCAATTGAAGCACGAGGGATTCAGTTCCCTCTCCCCCAAATACAAACGCATCGTGCGAATCCTGTCCGCGCTGCTTCGGATCGCCGACGGCCTGGATCGAACGCATTTTTCTGTCGTCCGCACCCTCAATGTGAAACTTGGCGCCGTCGTCACCATCACGGTGCACGTGACGGGCGATGCCGAGTTAGAAACCTGGGCCGCCGCCGGCCGGGCCGATCTCTTTGAACGCGTCTTCCGCCGCCGGGTAAAATTTGCCGTCATCTCCCAGGACGATGCAGCATGAGTACCCAGCCCCCTCCATCCATGACTCCCCACCCCTACCCTGGGAAACTCATCATCGTCGAGGGAATCGACGGATCAGGAAAGAGCACGCAACTGCTGTTACTGCACAAGTGGCTGGAGTCGAAGGGTCATAAAGTCTTTTTCACGGAATGGAACTCTTCGGAACTGGTCAAGGAAACGACCAAGCGGGGAAAGAAAAACAAAAGCCTGACCCCGACGACCTTCAGCCTGCTCCATGCGACCGACTTCGCCAGCAGGCTGTATCATGAAATTTTACCCCCGCTCAAAGCCGGCATGATCGTTTTGGCCGACCGCTACATGTACACCGCCTTCGCGCGTGACGTGACCCGCGGCGTATCGCCCGAATGGATTCGCAAGCTCTACAGCTTCGCCATCACCCCGGACATGGCCTTCTACTTCAAGGTGCCGATCGAAGTCGCCATCTCGCGGCTCCTCGGAGGCACACGCGGCCAATTCAAGTACTACGAAGCCGGCATGGACATGAACCTGAACCAGGACGTCACTGAAAGTTTCCGTCTCTTCCAATCGAGTATCCTGGCCCAGTACGAGAAGATCGTCGATGAGTTTCAGCTCATCACGATGGATGCGACGAAAGACATCGAAACCCAGCAAAACGATATGCGCCTGCTCGTGGGAGAGGCGCTCAAAGATTACAAACCACGGCGAGGCACCCATGGTCGACGCACGGTATTTTGGCGACGGTTTGACGTACCTAAATCCGAGTGACCTCAAGGGGAAACTCATCGCGATCGAAGGCACCGACGGAGTCGGCCGCTCCACGCACATCGAGATGTTGCAAGAGTGGCTGGAGGTGCAGGGTTATGGCGTCATCACGACCGGCTGGACCCGCTCCAATCTCATGTCCAAAACGATCGAGATGGCGAAAGAAGGCAACATTCTCGACCGGTGGTCGTTCAGTCTCCTGTATGCCACCGACTTTGCAGACCGCTTAGAGCACGAGGTCATCCCCGCGCTTCGTTCAGGATTCATCGTCCTGGCCGACCGGTACATCTATACAGCCCTCGCGCGCGACTTTGTCCGCAGCGGGAACCGCCAGTGGGCGAGAGACGTCTTCGGTTTCGCCTTAGTGCCGGATCTCGTCTGCTACATGCGCATCGACATCGAAACACTCGTGCTCCGCGTCATTGAAACCAAAGGGATGAACTTCTGGGAATCGGGGATGGATCTTCGTCTCGGCAACGATCTCTACGACAGCTTTAAGAAATATCAGTCGCTCCTGATCGAGGAGTTCGACAAAATGGCGGAAGAGTTTCACTTCGAAGTGACCGATGCCAGAAAATCTCCGGATGAGATTCAAGAGGAGCTGCGCGAAAAGATTCGGCCGCTGCTCGTCTCACACCTGAAAAGCCCGGACCTACCATCCGACCACTTTACCCAGCCGACATCTTAACGGAATAAACCCAGTTCTGAGTTTTGAGTTCTGAATTCTGAGTTGGTTCCGAATAACTCAGAACCCAGAACTCAAAACTCAGAACTTCTTCCTCCGCCCCGCAATCGCATCTATTTGACGAGCCCTGTCTCATGCAGTAGAATGTGCATCACTGTGATGCACCAGTGATGCATGGAGGTGTGGCGCATGAAAGCGATTACGTTACGGAACCTTCCCCCTGAAGTCGCCCGCACAGTTCAGCTGCGGGCCAAGCAGAAGAAGACCAGCGTGAATAAGGCGGTCATCGAGCTGTTGGAGGAATCGGCGGGGGGCAAGGCAAAAAAGAAAACGCCGACCCGCTACCATGATCTGGATCATCTCGTCGGAACCTGGACGAAGAAAGAAGCCGCCGCATTCGATAAGATCGTCAAGTCCTTCAGAACCATCGATCCCGACTTGTGGAAATGAACCGGATACTGCTCGATACCTCAGCCTACTCTGCTCTCTTCCGAAAACATCAAGCCACAGTCCAGCTGGTCGAATCAGCAGAAAGCCTCTACCTCACCCCAATCGTCTTGGGAGAGCTGAAGGCGGGATTCCTGCTTGGCAGAAGGGGCGAAGAAAATGAGAGATCTCTACGAGAGTTTCTCCAATCTCCCCGAGTGAGCGTTCTCGCAATCGACGACGAAACTGCGGATCGATGGGCCAGCATCGCGGCCTTCCTCAAGAAGGCCGGCACCCCTGTGGCAAGCAACGATGTCTGGATTGCCGCCAGCGCCATGCAGCACGGGCTCCCGATCCTGACATCTGACCGCGATTTTCAAAAAATCCCCCAGATCATCGTTCGCCACTTTTCTCCTATCTGACGGGCTGCGGTTCATTTGGTTTGTTTGGTTCATCTGGTTGATTTGGTTCAATTTGCAAGTTTCGTTCAACCAAACAAACAAAACAAACCAAATAACTGTCTTCGTCTGCATCCATTCTGATTCCATCAGAATCAAATTAGATTCAATTCCTGCTTGAGTGCCGAGACACTTTGAGCGGCCTCCGCCGCGACAGATCCGCTAAAAACTCAAGAAATCAATGAATAAATATGCCAGCGCTTCGCACAGAAGTCACTGGCACACCGATTGCTTTATGCCTCCTCAGTATTGGAAATGTTGAATGTTCAATGATGAATGTTGAATTGGAGAAACTGGGTGTGGCGAGAGGATCTGATGAATTCCGAACATTACACATTCAAAATTCCACATTTGACATTACGAAAGATGAGGCGGGACGAGCAGTCACCATCAATCATTGAGCTCATGCGTGAGAACTCAATGGCGAGGATTCATGCCTGAGAATTCAATGACGAATTGATTCCGGGGCAGAGCCAACCAGAATCTCCTCCTGGTTGCCGACCTCTTGGTTGACTGAGCGTCAATGCCACGGGAGCCCCGGCTCTGTGAGACCCGGAGCTGCGGCTCCCTCCCTTCAGGTGGTTTGTTTGGTTTGTTTAGTTCATTTGGTTCATCTGGTTAGTTTCGTTCAACCAAAAAACAAAACAAACCAAATAAACCAGAGAAACCAGAGAACGCGGAGGTGCTATATGAGAACGATCCTTCTACTCCTCGCATTGCTCGGACTCGATACGTACTCGACGATGGCCGCGGCATCCGTTGATCAGAGTGCCAAGAGCTTTGCCACCGGGTACGATTTCCTGAAACAACACAAGTACCAGGAAGCGCGCACGGCCTATGAAGTCGGCCTACAGCAACGCCCTGCCAATGCCATAGCGCACTTCTATCTCGGCGATGCCTGCCGGGGCCTGAAAGCCTGGGCCTGTGCAGAAGCGCATTATGAAACATCGCTGGAGCTGGATACGAAATCTTCGGTGGCCACTTTGGCCATACAACGGGGGCGCAAGGCCAAAGTCTGGCGCTTGCTGGATGAAGGGAAGCAGGCCATCAACGAGCCGAACGCCTCACCCACGAAGGTTGCCCAGGCAGCGGACACCTTGGACATTGCAAACAAGCTGGGGCTCGACGATGAGCAACGGGCCCTCTACCAACAGTTGCAAGCGAAACTTCAGCAGCAGCACACACAGAGGCTTGAGAGAACGGCGTCTTCCCAACATCAAAATTGGTCGATGGCACTGGTGCCGGCGGGGGAGTTCACGATGGGGAGTGCGACAGGAGATGCCGACGAACTCCCGGTACGCAAAGTCTATGTGGATGCCTTTTTCATGGATAGACACCAACTGTCGGTGGCGCAATATGCGAGGTTCATCGAGGCCACGCACCATGAAGTACCACCGGAGTGGAGCCTCATGAACCGGCCCCAGCACCAGAATCGCCCGGTCTCCAATGTGGATTGGGCGGAAGCGGATACCTACTGCAAATGGGCCGGCAAGCGCCTGCCGACCGAGGCGGAGTGGGAGAAAGCGGCGCGGGGGACGGATGGCCGGACCTATCCCTGGGGGAATCAGCCTCCGACAACGTTACACGCGAACTCAGGGAAAGAGGTCTGGAGCAGCCATGCGGTATTGACGCCGGTGGGGATGTTCGAAGAGGGCAAGAGTCCCTACGGCATCTATGACATGGCTGGGAATGTCTGGGAATGGGTCAGCGATTGGTATGACGAGGACTATTACAAGACCAGCCCGTCGCAGAACCCGGCGGGACCGCCGACTGGTTGGTCCAAAGTGATCCGTGGCGGCTCCTGGGGCAGCAGACCGGAAGCCATGCGTGCAGCGGATCGGGAGACCCATGCTCCATCGTTCCGGGGTCTCGGCACCGGGTTTAGGTGTGCGAAGACGCCGTAATTCTGGTTTATTTGGTTTATTTGGTTTGTTTGGTTGGTCTGGTTGGTCTGGTTAGTTTCATTCAACCAAAAAAACTAAACAAACCGGATAAACCAAACAAACCAGAAGGACCAGGCGACAGTGTGCCAAACAATCAACCGGCATCCCCGACGCTGCACGATCAGCGTCCTCTGGTGAGCCTAATAGGGAGGTAGCGAGATGAAGATCGTTGAAGCCATCATGCAGCCGTTCAAGTTGGATGACGTCACAAAAGAATTGCAGGGAATAGGTGTGGAGGGAATGACGGTCACGGAAGTCAAAGGATTCGGACACCAG
>ERZ1292633.2886-Hain-H41-02um-R1-2886-length-17191-cov-24_pt1 | contig 17191 bp, 11 predicted proteins | sample MGYA00564406_ERZ1292633 | MGnify/ENA primary metagenome ERZ1292633 (study PRJEB36523, sample SAMEA6512639) | groundwater metagenome | collected 2019-01-08 | study: AquaDiva: Metagenomics assemblies of 32 groundwater samples | reverse complement strand
GTAAGTGTAGGTCTGTGTCTCACTCCCTCTGGTGGCGCTGAGTAAGCGGTTCAGCTCATCATAGGTGAAGGTCTGGGTGCCCTGAAGCCCATCGGTGAAGGTCTGGATGTTGCCGGCAGAGTCGTAGGCGTACTGCAGGTCTTGAAGCGCTGGGGCGCCGCCTGCCTGGGTTTTCAGGGTGCAGAGCCGGAAGATGGCCTGGGGGCACACGCTGTTGCCAGGCTGGGCATAGGTATAGGTGGTGGTCAGGCCATTGCCATAGGTAACGGTTCCCGGTTGGTCCAGAGCGGTATAGCCTTGGTACCGCGCATGCGTCGTGGTCCCGCCGACCAGCCGGTCCAAGACCGGCCCATTGTAGCTATAGGTCACGCTGCTCGCGTCGGGATAAGTCACGGTGGCCAGCCGGTTGAGTGCATCGAAGCTCTGCTGGGTCGTATAGGTCGTCGTGCCGATCGTCTTGTCGGTGCGGGTCATGCGCCCAACAGCATCGTATTGTAGCGTCACGCTGCTTTCGCTGTCTTGCTCTTTCGTGAGCCGGCCGACGCCATTCGCGCTGGTGGGACTATCATAGGTATAGATGACGTCGCCATTGCCCGGCTCATTTGGCGTGTCATAGTCTTTTTGCCGCAGCCGGTTGAGGGCATCGTATTGGGAAAAGATCTGCTCCCCCTTGGCGTCTGTCTGGCGAATCAGGTTGCCGACCGCATCGTACTGATAGGTCCAACAGGGGGCGGGATACCACGGATAGCTGCCGTTGGGAGCCAGAGTCGTCAAGTCACCGCAGGCGCCCATGTCGGGGTCGGACATGGCGAGTTTCCGGCCCAGGCTGTCGTAACGCATGGTGGTCACGTTGCCCTTCGTATCGGTGACCTTCACGAGGTTGCCTAGCACATCATACTGATAGGTCGTGGTGGCGTAAGGAGTCCCGACCGCCGTGTCACAGGTCGTGAAGATACCGGTATATTCGTCGACCCGAACCAACCGCTCAGAGGCGTCGCGGGTTTCCCGCCGCTTATGCTGGTTGGCATCGAGCGTGACAGTCACCCAGTCGTCATAGCACGCCTTGGTGATCGTGGTGTCCGGATGTGTGGTCTGCAGGGGACGCCCCAGGGTATCATACTGGGCCGTGGTCCACAGCGTGGCCGATTCGGTACTGAATCGCGGCACGGAGGTGCGTCTGACGGTGTCCGTCGGGTTGTACTCGGTTTGAGTCACCACCAGTTTCGCATCCGGGGCGGTCTGCTCTTTCTTGATCTCCCGCCCCAGCCCATCAAAGTAGGTCTTCGTGGTCAACAGTTGCGGGCTGGCCCCAGCCGTGACCTGAACATGCGGCACCCCCACTCCGCCGCCGAAACTGTTGTAGGCAGTGGTGATCGGACTGACGGCCCCTCCCGTCTCCAGGATCGTGCGCCCGAAATCATCGTACTCGCGCGTCTGCGCGTTCCCATTGGGGTCGGTCACCCGAGCCACTTGGCCGAACAGTCCTTTGTTGGGGTCCGTCCCCGCTGTCACCCCGTAATAGGCCGTCGTCGTCTGGTGCGCGAAGGGAGAGGCGCTGGTCACGGTGACCGGAAATGTTTGGAACGTGGAATCGTAGGCGACCGTGGCGATGTTCCCGTTTGCATCGCGCGAGCAGAGAGGATTCCCGACCGCATCATACGCTGTCCGCGTTTCAGGACTCATCCCGCCGTTCAGCCAGCGGACGATCCTGGTCAGATGGCCTTTGGTCGGCGTCTGATTGGTGGATGGGGTGGCACAGCTGGTCGTCCCATCATAGTAAAAGGATGTCTGGGCCCGTTGGTTGCCAGCACTCGTCCCGATGCCCTCGTAAATGGTTTCGCTCGCCGGAAGCCCGACGATCCACTCGGTCGTATTGGGGGAAAAACCCCGCACAATCGCGCGATCGTCAGACGTTGTCGTCAGATCTCCATGTTGGTCTTCGCGAGTGACGTTGCCATAGGCATCATAACTCGCATACACGGTACGGCTCTGCTTGAATGTCGCCGACGTGCCATCATAGGCGTAGGTATCGACTTGATCGACCGGATTAAAGAATGGCGCTAGGCCATCGTCGTCCGCTTTGTAGGTGGTAGTCGTCTCCTTGATCTTGTTTCCACCCACATCCTGATCCGTCACCAGAACACGGTACGGTTTGCTTTTCATATAGCCGGTCGAAACGTCAGGATTGTTAGCCAGTTCAACGTCGTTTCCCTGGTGAAACCAAGTTTCGGTCACGCGGTACTCACCGTTGGGCCCACTGGGACCCATCACCTTGGCATAGTTGAACCCTCGAAACTCACGCTCCCCGATATGGTAATACCGATCCTTGAACTCATACCGTGTGATGGCGAGATTCGCGCCGGGCTGGTCGGCGATGCCGATGGTGTTCACCACTTGGGTGGGAAACGGCATGTTGGTTCCATTCCGTGTCGGCTGATACGAGACGTCGATCCAACCGCCAAGACCATTCGAGACGGACCGAATGACGTCTGGCGCATCATGATGACCATTGCAACAGGCCACGGCCTCATCGTTCGTCACATCAAAACCACCGGTTGAATAGTTCCATGACATGAAATCGGTCTTGCCGTCGCCATTGAAATCACCCGCAAAATGGACCGGCTGTCCCCCAAGGGAACCGGATGTGGTGCCCCCCCAATTACTGGTCGTCCAGCCGCTGCCGGTACTGAGCTGGACGTTCCAACCGGCGTTCCAATACATGAAGTCGGTCATGCCGTCGCCGTTGAAATCGCCCGTGAAGTGGTGCTTCTGTTCGCTCGTGGTCGTGGTGACATTCCCGCCCCAATTGCCGGTCACCCAGCCGCTGCCGGTACTGAGCTGAAGGTTCCAGCCGGCGTTCCAATACATAAAGTCGGTCTTGCCGTCGCCGTTGAAGTCGCCCGTGAGATGCAGCGGTTGTGTCCCAGTCCCGGGGGACACGTTGCCCCCCCAATTACTGGTCGTCCAGCCGCTGCCGGTACTGAGCTGGACGTTCCAACCGGCGTTCCAATACATAAAGTCCGTCTTGCCGTCCCCGTTGAAGTCGCCCGTGAGATGCAGCGGTTGTGTTCCAGTTCCGGGGGACGCATTGCCACCCCAATTGGTGGAGATCGGGTTCGACGAGCCTCTATCGGCACTACGCATCACATTCCAGCCGGCATTCCAATACATGAAGTCAGTCTTGCCATCGCCATCGAAGTCGCCCGTGAAATGATACGCCTGGTCGGCGCTTGATCCTGAATAAACGCCTCCACCCCAACCTTCAACAACCCAGCTGTTACCGGCACTGAGCTCCACAGCCCATGCGCCGGGGTTGGATAGGTTGTACCAGAATAGGAAGTCCGTTTTGCCGTCGGCGTTGAAGTCGCCCGTGAAATGACGCCGCTGCCCTCCACAGCCCGGCCAACAGATGAGGCTATTGGCCCAATTAGACACCGTGAACCCCGGGTAGACGTTATTCAAATGGACATGCCATCCGAACGGGATACCGCTAAATGACATGAAGTCCGTCTTGCTATCACCATCGAAATCGCCGGTGAGATGGAACGGCTGGCTTCCATATCCATCCGTATACTGAGCGAGCCTACCGGAAAAACTTCTCACCGGCTCAAATGTCCTAGGAGGGTCTGTCCATGCGATGCTTGTTGCGGGCAACTTTGAGGCCGCCGCTTCGTTTGAGATCGCACCGGAGCTGTCGAGAGTGGCGTCTCTTCCAAATTGCTGAATGCTTGCCAGCACAGAACGTGACGTGTTGGCACTCGCGTTGTATGCCAGCGTATACGCTCCCATCGGAGCCCCATTCGCCTTGATCTCGATCGTTTTGAGCCGCTTAGCCGTAACAATGGGAAAATTCGCGGTGAAGAGTTGAGGAGCATCAGGTCGATCTTCCAGGTAAAACTTGACCGTATTAGTCGGCTGGAGGCCACTCGTATGCCCAGCGTATTCGATGCGATCGAGGTACAACTGTTCCTGCTCCCGCGTGTAGGACAACACCATATAGTTTCCATCGGGATCTTCGACACGATCCAAGCACCAGGTGAAGATTTGTGAAAGGTCGGCTGAGTTTCGCACACGAGAACTATCTGTTTGGCCGAAATAAAACTTGCGCCCGTCTGCGTTGGTGACGACCCAGTACATGCTCGATCCGGCGCCAAACTTTTGAATTCGGCGAAAGCCACCCTCAATCTTCGTCCTCCATTCGTTGGATGGCGCTGGTGGGGGAGTCTCAACAAGGTCTGACACGCCTTCTGGCATCTTGAGCCGAAACGCTTTGGGACCAGCATTATTGGCGTAATCCACTCCAAACTTCGTTTGCCGAGAGATCCCGAATTGTTCCAGTTGCCATCCCATTCCAACCCATCCATTGCCGTTCCGAGTTGAATAGGTTAGCGCAAGATTCGGCTGCATATTGTTTCGACCGGGCGGCACGACGATTGGAATGTTGCCTGTAAACGCGCCCGTGAATACGTCCGATTGGAATGCATTTCCGATAGAAACTAACGGCATGTCGAGATGCACTTCTTGCGCGGACACCAGGGAAACAGACAATTGGCCGAGCATGAGAGTCACGAACAACAGCCATCCGGCATATCCTGTGGAATGACAAAATCGCATGCGCATCAGCAGCCTCCTGGACCACGCGGCAGGAACCATCATCGACTTCATGGACCGCACTCTACCGACTTGCTCATCGCCCACCATTCCCTCAAAAGGAGGCCTCTCCACCTGGAGGTGCATGCGCGCACTCAAGCAGGCGACTGCACTCGGGATGCTGAGAGCCATTCGACATCAGACAGACCCACTATTGCAGGCTGAGCAACACGAGAATTTCCCCCTCACCCTCCGAAAGCGGTTCGAGCGCTTTACCGAGAATCGTCCCAGGTTGGTGGAATTGACGGCCGCTGATCGCAATCGGTTCAGAAACCATCGCGGTGCCGAGCCTTTTCCCAGTCACCAATAGATCTCCAACCCGAACCGGCCTCTCCGAGGCATCAACCTTCACTTTGACCCGTCCGGTCGTCGCGACTTTGATTTTGTCCTCTCCAGCCTCACCCAAGATCACGCCTGGCATGTCCGTCACCACACCGGCCACATGCATGTCGTACGCGTCAGCTGCCGCGCGAACATGGTTCGTTCGTTCCGTATCGAGTACCAACACGGTCCCGGCTGGATATATCTGCTGGGCCGGCACCCATTCGGCGACGTCCTGGTACTTGGCCGCAATATTTCCGGTTGCTGTGACATTGCCTGTCACGCTCACATTGCCGTTGACCTCGAGCCGTGCGGTGGGTGTCGCCGTGCCAATGCCGACACGACCGCTTGCATTGGCCGCAAAATAGGCATCACCAGTATTTTTGATAGACGAGACGGAATTGAAAGCCGTATCACGAAACAGAAATTCCTGAGAGGTAATGTCTTGGACGTAGGGGCTATGACTTAAAACCGACGTGAACTGATCGGTACTCACCTCACGGGCAGGGAACCATTCCAGTTCGTTGAGATAGACCTGCGTCGCATTGCTGCTGAATGTGTACCGAACTTTCTTCACATAATTGCCGCTATTCGATACCGGAATCGTAACTACCTGCTGGGTATTGTTCGTCGTGGAGTAGATGGTCGCCCACTCATCGGTTCCCGATGTACTGCGCCAATAGAATTCAACCGTAATGGTGGTGGCGATCTTTCCGCTGGAGAAAGAAATGGCCAACAGGCCCTGGGAATTCAAAAATCCACTCGTCGTATTGGGAGTCCACCCAAGAGCGGGATTGAAGTCGATCAGATACGACCCGGTAACCCCTTGTAGAAGTTCAACAGGATTGTTATATAGCCCATCAAATACAAACCAGCTCAGCGGGGATTCAAACCCAGAATGAAACCCTGTGGGCGTCACGGTGTACCGGGTTGTCGCTCCAAAAAGTCGGTTCACCGAGAGCCCTATTCCACTGTTCTGAAGAGCGTCATTTCCAACCTGTGTCACGTAGGCACTTTTCAGCATTCCACCTTGCAGCTCGAGCCCTGTGGCTTTAACAGTGCCCACGACTTCCAGTTTTTGAGAAGGTGCGGTTGTGCCAATCCCGACATTGCCGCTGTTGGTGTTGTTGATATTGCTACCGTTCGTCGCCCATTGCGCTTCCCCGTCAGGCACCGCCATCAAAAGCAGAACGGCGACCATACAACCACGCGTGATGGCGGGCGAGAGTACAAATGGGAATTGCATTTTCATGGTATGGCCTCCTTACCTTTATGCTAGAAACACATATAGCCGGACTCGAGATATATCGCTCCCCTCTAATTGCGCGCCAGCTTGACCTTGCCCGCGAGTAGTCCCAGAGAAGCAACATGGCGGGATGCCCTGCAGAAGATTGAGAGGCTGCAACTGTGACGCTACCATTTTTCACGCCGGATCCAGATGCATGGCCGTGTTCCCCGGCTCAGTGATAATTATTTGGCGCTTCCGGAAATGGAGTGGGTCAAGAGCCTGGCGCTCGGTCTCCTGCGTCGCGTTCCCTTTTCCGGTGCCTCCCCTTCGTAAGGGGAGGGAGGTGGGGTCGAGTCTTCGCAGGCCGGCGCACGCTCACGTGTGCTGCGCGGGTCCGTATGGCCCCCACGTCTTCGACCTCCCCTGGCCCCTCCTTACGAAGGAGGGGGGGCGCGGAGAGCATCACGCCGAGGGTGCGAAATCGTTCTCTTACCCACGGGAAACCCGGAAGCGCCAATTATTTAGACGCACGGTACGTGCTGGAACCCTTAATGTTAATGCTCGGATTCCTGATTAGCATGTTCATACTCCAGAAAGTTGATCTATTGCGATCAATTCTCATGGATTGCCTGATACAAGAAGTGCGTCGTCAGCATCATGGACGCCGAAAACACCGCGTTCGACTCCGAAATTTGTGGCGACGCGACTCATGAACTTCAGCACCTTTTCAGAACTCGCCTTTCGCCTGACCCTGACTCCCGCCTCCGCGCTGGCCACCATGGGGTTTGCCCTGGGCATCAGCATGGTCGGAGGCATCCCTCCGGCGATTCGGGCTGCCCGCTTGTCCGTCGCCGCCGCCTTGCGCGCCCCTGGCCGGTGACCCAACATCCGTTCCTCCCATGCACCATTCTCCTGTGCCCCCAGGTCTATCCGGAAAATGAACATCCAGATCCGATATCCGAACATGTTCTTCCGCCGACGGTGTGGTGTATATGCCGTTGAGAATGGATCTCATCTATTCACCACGGGAGGCGTAAATGAATAGACTAGTACGTACGATGTTCCGGACGTTTTCGGGGATGGCGTTCTGCGGCTTGATCGCGTTCAACGCCCAGGCGGCAACAGTCTATGACGAAGCGGTGCACGGCGACTTATCCAACAACAACTTGAGCCCGACCTCTGTTGGCCTTGGTCTCGGAGAAAACTTGATCTTGGGGTCCACCGTTCACGAGCCTTCGTTGGATCGCGATTTTTTCACGATTACCATCGGCGCCGGCCAAGCGTTGAATGCCATCGTGCTGTCGAGTTACACAACCACCGATGACCAGTCGTTTTTTGGCATGACCAGTGGAACCGGTTTTGCGAATCTGGGGCTAAGCAGTCTCTCAGGGTGGGCACTGATCGGCGCTCAGCCTGGTCTTTCAGTCGGGGACAATTTGCTCGACTTCGTTGCCGGTGGCCCGGTAGGTCCCGGCGCCTATAGCTTCTGGCACCAAGAAACAGCTGGAAGCACGACCTACACGTTGGATTACCAGGTCTCCACAGTTCCTCTTCCTGCCGCTCTGCCGTTGTTTTTGTCCGGTCTTTTAGGCATGGGAGCGATGGCCCGCAAGACGAAATGGATGTGACCCAATAAGCTCGAGGATAGCCGTGCGTCCATTGGGAACTCCACGCAAGGAATTAGTAAGGTTCGGCGGCACAGAAGAGGTCACGTCTAGCGAAAACAGGCAGTACGTTTCATGCGCCATCGAGACATCAGGAAATACGGATCATGAACATACACGTGGACGTCAATCCTTCTCAGGTCGATTTTCGACAGCTGCGAACGCTATTGGGCCTTTCCGGTTGGGGCGCCGAAGATTCTTACCCGGATGCCGCATTGGAGAAGATGATCAAGGGCTGCTCATGCTTTGTTGTAGCCCACGAGACAAACACCCTCTTGGGTTACGCTCGGGCGTTTACCGATGACATCATGGTGACGTGGATCGCAGAAATCCTGGTTCATCCGGAGCGCCGCCGGCAAGGAGTCGGCACGCACATCATGAACGAACTGTTGGCCGTGACAGGTCACACCTGCATATACGCGGAAGTGCTTGTGGGAACAGAGGGGTTTTTCGAATCGTTCGGCATAATGAAGAGAAGCAAGCTTGTTGCCTGTTCTCGAAAACCGCTCACAACATGAAGAAGGCTCTCCCCTCGCCACACACCACTCTGTAGCAACCCACGCCTCCGTCACGATGGCCTTGGAAATCCCAGGTCAGTAGCGTGTCCCGGCCGGTCACATTTACCGGAAACACTCCTCTGCTGGACATCAGGAAAGAGAACATGCGCACCTGGCGGCTAAACATAGCCACAGCACAGCAGAACCTTGTATATGAATTTGAGAATTGATCTCATTTATTTATTAAGTCGTTGCCATGGCGTTTCTCGATCATAACCGCGCTCTTCTCGCCGACCTCCAGCCGGCCCTTCAGTCGCAAGACCGGGCATTGTCATGGGCCTGCTCCATCTGCTTTCACACCGTGGCACTGGCGGTAGCTGCCGTAGCCGCCGTGGGCCTTCGGGAAGTTCCCCAAACCCCGACTCCTGTGTACCGCATGGAGTTCCTCCTCACCGATCCACACAGCGAAGCTGATCAAGCTACATCCTCCGATCCGCAAGGTGAGGTGAATACGGTTACTCCTCAGGAGACAGCCGCCCTGACCGAAGACTCGTCACCGGTCGAGCCAGCTCCATCTTCTTCAGTCAGTTCTATGCCCGCGGACGTGGTCGAACAACAGACTCTAGCCGAGCCGTCGATCGTTCAACACACGGAGCGGCACGTCACCCCTGCCGCTCCGGCACAGCAAACAACAAAGATGTCCTCCGCTACGAGTGATCCCATTCCCATTGACAGTCCGACACCAATCGAACGGCCGATTGAGACCGTGGAGCCTGTGAACGAATCTTATCGGCCCGCCGCCGTATCTCCCTCTGAGGCGGAGGCGAGTCCTGCGATGGAAACCATCGCCAAGAGCGCCCACGATCACGCGGAGCTGTCCCCGCATGTTCCACCAGACCTTTCTCAGAATCGGACCGAAACGACCGCCGCCGCCGCGCCAAGCTCCTCAATCGCGCCACCAACAGACCTCGCTCTCGTATCCGATTCGTCAGCCGGTTCTTCAGGTTCCCCCACGGCTTCGCCTACGGACACCGTCGCAATGAACCATCCCACGATTACACGGACCGGACCCGCGAAATCGCAGTATGGATGGCTGGCTGAATTGCTGAGGCGACGGACCATAAGCCTCTTAGCCTATCCCCACATGGCTCGCACGCAGGGATGGGAGGGCATCGTCGTCGTCAGGACCACGATCAACAGCGACGGCGACTTGGTTGACGCGGTGGTGACGAAAAGCTCGGGGTACGACGCGCTGGACGAGGATGCGCTGAAGCTCATGCATCGGGTCTGTCCGATTCGTCTACCACAAGATCTCGGACGGTCCCAAATCACGGTGTTGATCCCCATCCGTTACAAAGTCGACAAACTCGAATGATGAATGAAGGAGGGAACGTCATGTCCATATTCATACAAGCGACATTAGTTCTGTTCATGTTTGGCACCGGCTGGACACCGGCCAATGCTGCCCCTTTGTCCAAGGTCGGGTTCCTCGTCGTCGCTCCCGATCGCGGTTTCCTCGGCAATCAGGAAGTCCGCTCGCTCGTGGATGAGTTCAAGAAATCCTACCCCGCGGCGCTTGGATTGGTCGGGAAAGACTACACCGGCGTGGAAGGGGAGTACGCCGCATATCTCACCCGTGCGGCCCAGGAGTTGAAACAGAAGGGAGTCACGGAGATCGTCGCCATTCCGTTGTTTCTTTCTGAAGCCGATCCTTTGCTCAAGCGAGTCATGCCGATGATGGCGGCCTACTCCGGGGGACTGCCTGTGCGGTGGGCGCCGGCGATGGCGCACGACTACCTGATCGGGCAGATCGTGCTCGACCGGATCGCTGCGCTCAGCGAGGCCTCTGGATCAGATCGATTGATCCTCGTCGGCGCCGGCGCAACGGACGAGGCCAACGAAAAAGGGTTGAAAGCCGACCTGGAACATCTCTTGGCCTACGTCAAGCGATACAGATCCTTCCGCGAGGCAGACGTCGTCGTGTATTACGATCGTGAGGCGACCAACGCCGAACAGAAGAATAAGGACATCAAAGCCCATCTCCTGTCCCAAATGGCGAAACAGGGACGAACCCTGTTGGTGCCCGTCTTCATCGGCCCGAAATTCGATTACTCCATGTCGCTGACTGCCTGGATGGATGCTCAATTCAAGCATACCAATGTGGCGTATAAGCCGGACGAATTGCTGCCCCATCCGAACGCCCTATTGTGGTTGAAAAAGACTGCCAACCGCGAGACCCCATTGGCGTCGAACGAGATCGGCGTCGTGATCATGCCTCACGGGTCAACCCAGCCCTGGAACGATGCCGTCGAAACCACCATCAAGCCACTCAAGTCCAAGTACCCGATCGAGATGGCCTATGGGATGGGTGACCCGCACATCATTCAGGACGCCGTCTCCCGCCTCGAACAGCGGGGAATCAGGCGGATTGTCTTCGTCCGGATGTACGCCTTGGATCATCATATGAAACCGATCACGGACTACATTCTCGGCCTTGCTGAGGATGCCCCTGGAGGCGGACACGATCATGCGTCTGAGATTCCTCCTCAAGTAAGAACGGCCGCTCTCTTCTCCACCTTCGGCGGCTACGAGCAGAACCCGGAGATCGCCCTCGTCCTTCACAAACGGATCGCCGAACTGAGCAAAGACCCAACCAATGAAACCGTGTTGCTCTTGGCGCACGGCGAGGGCACCGACGAGGGCAACGCACAATGGATTTCGGTCATGAATCAGAACATCGATCGGCTTCGCCAGGATCCTCACTGCGCCAAGCTGAAGGCCATCAAGGCTCTGACCGTTAGGGAAGACTGGCCCAAGGAAAGGGAGAAGGCGGTTGCCGCCGTCCGCGCGACGATCGAAGAAGCGAGCAAACAGGGACGCGTGCTCGTCATCGCCAATCGCCTATACGGATCGGGCCCTTACAAGAACATGCTCAAAGGGCTGAGCTACGAAATGAACGACAAAGGTTTGGTCGATCCCGTTCTCACTCGATGGCTGGAGGACGGGCTGATGCGCATGACGGCGGAATTGATCCCGGCACAGAGCGAACAGTCCGCACAGGCCCAACCCTAGGAGACATTCTCGATGTCCGCCCACGTGCATAACACAGAAGTCAAGTCGCGCCTTTCCGCGTTGTATGACGAACTCGTTTCACATGACGGTTTCGCGGAGATGCGGGTGGAGATCCGTCTCCTCAAGCGAGGACAGAAAGAGGTCATCCTCCATTGCGGCAGGCAATACCGCTTCGTCATCAACTGCCCTGATGCCCCGGGGCGATAGAGAAAGGAGGGACCGCGGGCTTCAACACGTTTTTGCTACCGACGTACACGGCAGGCGGCGAGGGGCCGCTGTTTTATTTTGACAGACGCCGGCTTTATTCCGGCCTCAGAGGGTGAGGCGGTGAAAGCCAATCAGTGAAAGGGGTACTTGCAATGAACAGTATGAAGTCAATCTTCACAGGCAGCATGCTCGGTCTGGGACTCGTGCTGGCCGCCGGCCAGCCGGCGCATGCCCTGCAGGCCGTCTGGGACGGTGCGTATACGCAGGTGGGTTCGCACTATGCCGAATGGAACATCTTCAGCGATAACAACCCAGGCGTGGTGGGCATTCAGGACAACACGCCGGAGGTCAGCCATATCGGCGGCGGCGCCTACCAAGTGGCAGAGATGACCGCCGGCGCGTTCATCACCAGCGGCGGCAACATCTACAGCCCCACCGTGCCAACGGTGTTCAACGTCTCCGCCAGCAGTCTGGGTGCCGGAACGTCCGACGTGTATCTACGGGTCGGATCGCTGGGCAACTTCGACACCACGCTCGGCCAGAGTTTCACCAACTTCACGCTGAACGGCATAGGCGGCACATACACGCAGCTGTTCAACGAAGCCCTCGGCCCCGGCCAAGGTACCGAAGTGGAGGCCCTCGTGAGCTGGCTGGGCGTCACGCACACCGGATCCTTGAATCTCGCGTTTAACGCCATCGGTACCAGTGTGAGTCTGGATCAGCTCTCTCTAGATGTGGCCGCAGTGCCCGTGCCCGCCGCAGTGTACCTGATGGGCTCGGGGCTTGCGGGGATCGCAGCGATGGCTCGGCGCAGGCAGCGAGCCGTGTAAGGCTTCAGGACCATTTCGCAAGGGCGTGACCGCCTCCGAAGGGCGGTCACGCGAATGCGTGTATGCAGCATGAATTGCACACCATGGGGAGTTGTCATCGTACTCGCGGCACTGCTGCATGCATGGCCCGTTCAGGGAGGGGCGGCGGATTTCCGTCCGCTGCCCCGCCCGCTGCTTTCCGGTCCGGAAGGCCTGGGGATCGCCGCGAGCAGCGCGGCGCCATCGGCTCTGAGCAAAGCAACAACCGAGGAGCCGAACCATGGGGAAAGCCAACCGCGCACGGCAGACCGCAACGCAACGGCGGCAGCGACTCCATCGATCGTTACGCCGGACCTTGAGCAAGGGGACACGTTGATGATAGCGGAAGTCGAGGTGACGGGGAAACGCGAGGCCATCGAGTTCGATCCGGCGCGCTCGCGCACGACCGTGACCGCCAAGGAGTTGGAGCGGCGGCAGTCGGACAACGTCTTCACGGTGCTCCAGGACATCCCCGGCGTCTCGGTCAACGGCGGGCCGCTCGCCGGCGGTATGAAATTCAACATCCGCGGCATGAGCGACACCGAAGACGTGCTGATCAAGCTCGACGGCGCCATGCGCAATTTCGAGAAGTACCGCTTCGGCAGCGGCGTATTTATCGAACCGGAATTGCTGAAAGCCATCGAGGTGACGCGCGGGCCGGCGGGAGCGCTGCAAGGCTCCGGCGCGATCGGCGGCGTGGTGGAGATGCGAACCAAGGACGCCGTCGACCTCCTGGCGCCCGGAGATCGCGCGGGCGCGCGCTTCAAGAGCGGGTGGTCGGGCAACAATGACGAAAAGCTCGGATCGGCGAGTGTCTATGGGATGGTGTTCGATTCGATCGACCTGCTCGCCAACCTCACCCGGCGCTGGTCCGGCGACATCACCACGGCGAGCGGCGATAAGTTGAAAAACACGAAGTCGAACCGCTTGAGCGGATTAGCGAAAGCCACGTACCGCCCGCGAACCGGCGCAGCCATCACTTTCGGAGAGACGTACTCCCAGGAAAGCACGTTGCAGCCCTTTGACGCCACGATAGGCGTACCAGGAGTATTCGGCTTCGTGCGGCGCGCCGTAACCGACAGCACTCCCACCGTCAATTTCGAATATACGCCCTCCTCACAAACCCTTGTGCCCTGGATCAATCTCAAAGGGACGCTCGGCCACACCAGCACCAGCGTCACCGATTCCGACAAACAGGATGCGAAAGGTGTGCTGGTCCCGAACTCGCCCACGAATTTCTTCGACTATCGGATCCTGACGCTCGATCTGAAGAACACCTCTGTGTTGCACGTCGGCCCCGTACGCGATGCGCTCACCTACGGCGTCCAGTACAACCACAACAACCGCACGACCAAGACCGAGCAGTTCAATCCCACCACGGGCGGACGGCAGACGGTGGACAACCTTGGTCAGCCTTCAGGTCTCAAGTCCAATCTTGCGTACATGCTTGAGAATCGGCTCGATATCGGCGACTTGAGCCTGACCGCCGGTCTCCGTCACGACAGGTACGATGTCGAAGTCACCGCACAAGAGACGCGCGATCTGTTGCAGGCCGAAGGCCGCGGCCCGCGCATCGAATTCGGAAAGACCATGCCCAGCGCCGGCATCGCCTGGAACATGCTGGGCGGTCCTCTGACCCTCTTCTACAACTACGCCGAGGCGTTCCGGCCGCCGCTGGTCGATGAATTTTTCACGCAAGGGTCATTCAGCCGCTGCGTAAATTCCTTCTTCGGTGCGCTCGCGCCGAGCTCAGGGGTCTGCGGCTCTTTCTACCGCCCCGTGTCCTCACGCAACCATGAGGTCGGCGTGTCGCTGAACTATCCCGGTCTGTTCACAGGCGTCGATGCTTTCACGGCGAAAGTGGTGTTCTACCGCAACCGCGTTGAACACACCCTCGAGTCGCTCTCGGCGCGCACGGCGGGCGGAGCGCTGTGCAAGCCGTTGCCGCCCATTATCGTGGGGGGGATCAACCTGGGAGGGAACAACGACCTCTGCACGCACATCACGCAAGACGGCAAGGAGTTTCGGGAAGGAGTCGAGTTCGAGCTTGGTCTTCGGACGGCACACTGGTTCAGCAACCTGAGCCTCGCCGCCGTGCGCGGGAAGCAAGTCTGCGAGGGCGAGCGCGCGCTGTACGACATTCCCGGCAATACACTGGTGTTCACCCTGGGACGCAGTGATTTAGACAACCGGCTCGAATACGGTTATCGCGTCCGCGCCGTCGGTCCTCGCCGGGTAATCACCGACTTCAGTGCGGGAGTCGTCTCATCTTGCAACACCGGCCTCACCATCGGCGATCAGGCCGGGTATCTCTTGCACAACTTTTTCGCGGCATACCGGCCCACCCAGATGCTCAGCCTGAACCTGACCGTCGATAATTTTACCAACACCCGATACTTCCTCAACGATGGTTTCGGCGGCGGCATCGGCCAGGAGGCGCCGGGTTACAACGTGCGAGTCTTCGCATCAGTGTCGTTCTGATTATTTGTGGCAGCAGGGAAGACAATGAGTTCAAACCGACGGCCGAGGATCAGACCAGGGATGGCGCAACCGCCCACACAGATTCGATGGCTATCCGGCAACATGACCGATAACTGGCGCCCACAGGTCTGTGACAATGCGCGCGAACGTGCGGCAATTCCGAAAAGACAGAAGGAACTACATGACACTCCAGAACGACTCTCCACGCCGGATCGACGGACAGCTCTGGGTCATTACGCGGTGTATGGTTTGTGCGCTGGCGTTGCTCAGCGTCATGGCACCCGAGGCGCGCGCTTCCGGACTTTCTCCGATCGGCGATGGAAACAGCTTTACCATCTCCACTGCGGAGACCAGCGCCTGGGACGTGGACAAGTCCCTTTTCGAAGAAACCGAGAGGCACGATACCAGGCCTTCGCTGCTCGAAAGACCGGGGGAGATCGTGCGCGCCCTGACGGCCCCGCATCATGAGCCAGCGACGGATGCCGGGAGATCATTTCTCTGGATCGGCCAGGAGACCGTCCGTTCTAACTTCACCCCGTTACTTCAAGCTGTCTTGGATTCCGGTCTGGTGCAGCTGCACGCGCGCACGGTCGACCTGGGAAGCCGATCGCCGATGGTGCCGGTTTCTGCGCCTCCTTCTTCGGGCCTTCTCTTCGTAACAGCGTTGGTTGGGATGCTGGGGACCGTGCCCGTGGTGCGGGGAGAATCACGTTTCAAGAGAGCCTTGCATACAATCGAGTTTGAACCGCCCCGGCCATGCTCGCCAGTGTCGATGGTCGTGCTCTCATCCGACGTTGCTGTTGCCAGAGACCTTCAAAAGCATTTGCATGGCGCGGGCTATGAGGTCCGAATAGCAGCCGCTGTGAGCGAGATATTCGCCGTCACGGATCCGGCATCGCTCTTGTTGATCATCGTGGATCGCCGTACCCAGGATTGGGATATGCTTCGGACAGATCCCTCGCTTCGGCATGTTCTGCTGATGGCAGTGGTTCCTTCCGGCTGTCTCTATACCGACGACCACTTTATATCAGATCTGGAACGCGGGATCGACGGCGTCCATGATTTGCGAGACGGACATCGTCTTTTGGTTGCCAAAGTCGGTGCCTATCTTCGGCGGGCGGGGTGCCATGACATGCGTCGAGGAGTTTATCAGGTAGGTGCCGTCGAACTGGACGGGGATGCTCACGAGGTGAAAATTGCCGGACGACAGGTGAAGCTCTCCGCCAAACCCTTCGCCATTCTCACGGTGCTCATGCGGGAGCCTTCCAAGATATTCAGCCGAAGCAAGCTGGTCGATCTCGTATGGGGAACCGACTTTGCAGTTTGTGAGCACACAGTGGACGTTCATGTCCACGCCCTTCGGCAGCAGCTGGACCGTGAGCCAAACTGCCTCTGCGAGCTGGTTACAATCCAGCGGGTCGGTTTCAAACTAAGGCCGGTCTCCTCGGCTGGATCGACCCGAACGAGTAGACCCCGTTCAACGTCCAACTCCATCTCCGATTCCCATGCATGCTCAATAAAAATGCCGAGACTGATATCGGGGCGGTTAACACCGCCGAATCGCCGTTTACTGTTGGGTCCGCCATTCAAACCGCCGGCGAACAAATGTATTGCGTCGCCATGCGGATGACGATTTGAACACTCATCACTCACACAGGAGGTAGCACATGTCGGTCAAGATGACAGTCTTCTTCTCCGCACTTCTGATGACAGTCGCTCCATATGCAGCCCTGGCAGCGCCCACGCCTCCCCCTTCTTCTGCCAACGCAACAAAGATCGGTGTCCTCCTCGTCAACCACGGGTCCAGATCCGTGACATGGCGCCAATCCTTGCTCCAACTTGAAGCCCAGGTAGCTCCCACGATCATGAATGGTCATGCAGTCCAGGCTGTAAAAACAGCGTTCATGGAATACACCGAGCCTTCCATCGCCACTCGCATGAAAGAGTTCGATCAAGAAGGGTTCACCGACATCGTCATTGTGCCGGTCTTCTTGACGGTCAGCCCGCATACCTTCGACGACATTCCAACCATTGTGGGGCTGAAAGAAGATCCGCATTCCATGCAACAACTCAAGATCGAGAATATTCAGCGATACTCTCCGAAGGCAAAACCCCACATCACCCCGCCGCTCGACTTTACGGACATCCTTCAGAAAAATCTCCTCAGGCGAGTGACGGCCCTCTCACACGATCCAACCCACGAAGGGTTGGTGCTGATTGGAT
>ERZ1292633.867-Hain-H41-02um-R1-867-length-33718-cov-6_pt1 | contig 17200 bp, 16 predicted proteins | sample MGYA00564406_ERZ1292633 | MGnify/ENA primary metagenome ERZ1292633 (study PRJEB36523, sample SAMEA6512639) | groundwater metagenome | collected 2019-01-08 | study: AquaDiva: Metagenomics assemblies of 32 groundwater samples | reverse complement strand
GATTGCCGCGTCGCTTCGCTCCTCGCAATGACGTATGCGGCGCTGTCATTACCGGCTTCGCGGTAATGACAGCTGGGTGTAAGAATTGCAACAGATTTTATACTTTGTATGAAAAATAAAAAAGCGCAAAACAAAAAAAAAGGTCTCGCTTCCTCCCAACAGCATTTGCCGATCGCGGAAATTAAGGAAGGAGTGGCGGTGATAAGGGACGGCACGCTCCGTTCGGTCTTGTTGGTTTCCAGCATCAATTTCGCGCTCAAATCCGAGGATGAACAGAACGCCATTATTTCGTCTTATGTCGGATTCTTGAATTCCATTGATTTTCCGGTGCAGGTGGTGATTCAATCGCGACGGTTGCAAATCAAACCCTATTTATCAAAACTTTTGGCGATGGAAAAGGGGCAGACCAATGAATTGCTCCGCGTTCAGACGGCTGATTACCGCTCTTTCGTGGAGGAATTGGTGGCTATGGGGCAAATTATGACCAAAAGATATTATGTGATCGTGCCTTATGATCCGCTTTCCAACCGCAAGAAAAGTTTTTGGGCGCGTTTCAAAGAAATTTTGAAGCCAGCTATGACCATGCGCTTGAAAGACGAGAGATTTCAGAAAAGAAAAGAGGATTTGGATATTCGGGTGAGACAGGTGATTGGCGGCCTTAACGGTATCGGTTTGACCGCGGTACAGCTTGATACCCAGGCTTTGATAGAATTGTATTATAATTCATATAATCCGGATATCGCGTTCGCGGAAACGCTCGGCTCCGTGGATCAAATTCAAGTGGAACAACCCGCCTGATTATGCCTTTTAAGCCAATTTCACAATCCAACAAACTTACCGCTTCTTTCAAAGGTTCCAACAAGGGAAAAAAGAAGACGGAAGAAGAATTGATTTCTCTCGAGGAGGAACGGGTTTATCGCGAGGGCACGGTGGCCATTCGCGATTTAATCGCTCCCTCCGCTTTTCGGGTGGAATCGAGCTTTGTTCAGCTGGGCAATACTTTTTTGCGCACGATTTTCGTGATTACTTATCCGCGCTATATCGGCGTGGGTTGGAGCGCGCCGATTCTCAATCTGAATTTGACGATGGATATTGCTATGTTTTTCTATCCGGTCAATTCTGCCATAATTTTGAAACAGTTGAAAAAGAAAGTGGGCGCATTGCAGGCGCAGTTGAGCGCGGACGCGGAAAAAGGCGCGGCCCGCGATCCTCTGCGCGAAACGGCTCTGCGCGATATTGAACAGTTGCGCGATGATATCACCCAAGGGGTGGAGCATTTTTTCCAGTTCGCGTTTTATGTGACGCTTTACAGTCAAGATCGTAAGGAATTGGATAGATTGTCCGAGGATTTGGAAAATATTTTCGGTTCCAAATTGATTTACAGTAAAGATGTGCTCTATCAGGCGGAGCAGGGATTCACCTCCACATTACCGCTCGGAATTGATGAACTGTCCATTTATTTCAACATGAATTCTTCACCGATCGCGGCCTCATTTCCTTTTATGTCATCGGAATTGACGAGCGACGACGGTATTTTGTACGGTATCAATCGGCACAACAACAGTTTGATTTTGTTTGACAGATTTTCTTTACAGAACGCCAACATGGTGGTCTTCGCCACCTCCGGCGCGGGCAAATCTTACGCGGTGAAATTGGAAGTCCTGCGCAGCATGATGATGGGCACGGATGTGATAGTCATCGATCCGGAAATGGAATACGCGCATTTATGCGAGGCGGTCGGTGGCACTTACATCAATATTTCTCTCGCGAGCGAAAGCAAGGTCAATCCGTTTGATCTGCCCCGTCCGGTCGGCCAGCAGATTTCTACCGAGGATATCATCCGGAGCGCGGTTATTACTTTGAAGGGTTTGCTTCGAATTATGTTCGGCAGTTTGTCGGCGCAGGAGGATTCCATTTTGGACAGAGCTTTGCTTGAAACTTACGCCAAAAAGGATATCACCCCGACCGCCGATTTAACCACGGTCGAGCCGCCGATTATGCAGGATTTATTGGACATTTTGGAAGGTATGGACGGCGCTGATCAACTGGTCTTGAAATTGCAAAAATATACGGACGGCACTTTTTCCGGATTATTTAATTCTCCGACCAATGTCAATACCGCTAACCAGCTCGTGATATTCAGCGTGCGCGATCTGGAAGACGAACTTCGACCGATGGCCATTTACACTTTGGTGAATTACATCTGGAATATCGTCCGTTCCGAACAGAAGAAACGGCTTCTCATCATTGACGAGGCTTGGTGGCTTATGACTCACGAGGACAGCGCCAAATTCATCTTCGCCCTGGTGAAACGATGTCGCAAATATTATCTCGGCGTGTCCACCATTACTCAGGATGTAAATGATTTTTTGCGTTCGCCATACGGTCAGGCGATCGTGACCAACTCCGCTTTGCAGCTTTTATTGCGCCAGTCGCCGGCGTCAATTGAAATGATTCAGAAAGTGTTCATGCTTACCGAAGGCGAAAAATATCTATTGTTGGAAGGCTCGGTCGGAGAAGGCATATTTTTTGCCGGCAACAAACACGCCGCCATCAAGGTGGTCGCTTCTTACACCGAAGATCAATTGATAACCTCCGATCCGAAGCAGTTGTTGGAAATAGAAAAAGCCAAAAAAGAATACGAAGAAGAGATGATGAGAAAAGGTGGGTAATTCTTAATTCGTAATTGATATGATGTTAACATTGCGTCAAAGAATATTTTTGATTATCGGAGCGATTATGGCCGTTTTGGCGATAATTTTGAGCGCCGGTTATTTTTTTACCGCGCGTAAATCGGCGACCGCGCCGGCAACCGAAGAGTCGGCAGAAGCCGAGGTCACTCCGGCGGTAAAGTCCGCGCCTTCGGTCAACGGCAATGGCGTGACTATCAAGTCGCCGCCGGTTTCTTCGCCGGCCGGTGCGAACGATGTTTACTTCCGTCAGCTGGCCACGGTTTTCGTGGAAAGATTTTCCAGTTATTCCAACCAGAATGACAACAAGCACATCGCGGATTCATTGATATTGGCCACACCCTCAATGCGAGCCTGGATGGAGCGTCAGGCTTTAACTCAAAGCGCGGAATTTGCAGGTGTAACCACGAAGGTTGTAAGCGCCACCTCGCAAACCAAAGACAAGGATAAAGCGGTGATCTCGTTCCGCGCCCAGCAAGTGGTGGAGAATAAAACCGCCGCGGAAAATGTTGTCCGAAAAGAAATTATTCAGCGATCGGGGAGAGTGGAACTCGTGAAGGTCGGATCGGATTGGCTGGTTAACGGGCTGTGGTGGGAGTGAATGACGGAATTACCCGCCTTCGTCCCGACTTAGTCGGGACTACGGACGGGCAAGGCAAATTAAAAATTACGAATTACGAATATCATCCGTCGGTGTCGCGTTCAGAATGGCCTGTATGATATGCTAGGTATTCAAAAAGTATTTCTGAATTATTTCAAAGATGCTGTTTTTCCATTATTTTGTGTCGGCTGCGGGGCGGAGGGGAGGATAATTTGTAATTCTTGTTTTGAAAATATCAATTCTTCCGGCGTTTTGGCTTGTCCGGTTTGTCATCGGGCCCGCGACGGAGGTTGGGTCTGCGTCGGTTGTCGACCAGAATCAATTCTTGATCGCCAGATCGCGATTGCCGAATACTCTGAATCCGGCTCGGCGGGTCGGATTTTGCGTGCCTTTAAGTATGAGTATATTGAAGACGCGAAAGAAAGAATCCTTGCGCTCGTCAATGATTTTGTGAGCAATAATCGCGGTTTATTCTCCAAAGTTGAGGCGATTGTTCCGGTGCCGCTCCATCCGCGCCGTCAGGCCGAGAGGGGATTTAATCAAGCGGAAGTTATCGCCGACCGATTGGCCGCCTTGCTCGGTATCCCGAAATTATTATGTCTCGCGCGAACCGTTTACACCGTTCAACAGGCGAAGTTGAAATTGGCGGAAAGAAAAAATAATATGGAGAACGCTTTTGAATTTATCGGGAGCGCGTTTGGCAGGATGAACAGAGTTTTGTTGGTTGACGATATTTACACGACCGGCAGTACCATGCGGGAATGCGCGCGCGTTTTGAAGAGTAACGGCGCGGGAAAAGTAGCGGGATTCACAATCGCGCGAGGGTGATCTCCACCATTGACTTTGCCTTGGTAAAAGGGTATAATCCGACCCGTGCATAAGCACACATGGAGAGATGGCTGAGCGGTTGAAGGCGGCGGTCTTGAAAACCGTTGAAGATGAAAGTCTTCCGTGAGTTCGAATCTCACTCTCTCCGCCTTCGCCCGCCGTAGCCCGAAGGGCGAAGGCGGGCACGGTGCATTATCTATCAACATCATTTAGTTAACTGTCCACCGAGGGCTACGGCGGACAAAGTCCGCTGTAAGGTGAGGCAAGCATTTTTTATATTAACACTATGTACTTCGTGTACATACTAAAATGCCGGGAAAATTACATCTATACAGGTTGTACGCAAAATATAAAAGAAAGAATGCAAAGGCATAAAAATGGGCATGTACCGGCTACAAAAAATCAAAGGCCGATAAAATTAATATGTTGTGTAATCTTCCCTGATAAATATCAAGCATATGCATTTGAAAAATATTTAAAAACCGGATCAGGCAGAGCATTTTCACAAAAACATCTATATAAATAATAAATGGAGAGGTGTCAGAGTGGCCTATCGTACAGCTTTGCTAAAGCTGCATACCGCAAGGTATCGGGAGTTCGAATCTCCCCCTCTCCGCATCCAAAAACAGTGCTAGTCTTTGTGCAATTTTTTAGTTAAATTATTCTACTTTATAACCAATTATGAAATAATTAAACAAAGTTGTTAAAATCTATTTTGAAAAATATGTCAAAAAACATAAAAAATAAATCGATAGCTATTTTTGAAAATGAACCAGTCCGTCGTATTTGGTCAAAAAAGAATGAGAAGTGGTATTTCAGCGTGGTTGATATTATTCGCGTCTTAGTTCAAAATGATCGTCCTAGGAAATACTGGGATGATTTGAAAAGAAAATTGAAATCCGAAGGGAGTCAGTTGTCCGAAAAAATCGGACAACTGAAATTCATGTCTAAAGATGGCAAATATTACACATCAGATGCGGCTGATGTAGAGGTTATATTGAGAATTGTTCAAAGCATACCATCCCCCAAGGCTGAACCATTTAAACTGTGGCTCGCTAAAGTTGGTTATGAACGATTGCGTGAAACGGTCGATCCGGAAATCGCTGTGAATCGGGCGCGAAAACACTGGCAAACATTAGGCCGTTCAGAAAAATGGATTGAGCAACGCATGCGTGGACAGGAAATAAGAAATAAATTGACTGATTATTGGGCGACCCATGAAGTGACTGAACAGGAAGAATATGCGATATTAACCGATATTATCCATAAAGAATGGAGTGGTATATCTGTTAAAAAACATAAAGAAATTAAAAAATTGAAAGGTCATAATCTGCGTGATAACATGACAGAGGCGGAATTGATTTTTACATCATTGGCCGAACTCACGACTAGAAATGTGGCTGAAAAGGATTTAGCCATAGGATTGGACAAAAACTCTATTTCTGCAATTAAGGGTGGACGATATGCCGGCAAAGCAAGAAGTGGCTTTGAAAAATTGACCGGCAAAAAAGTAGTTTCAGACAATAATTTTCTTCCACCAATTAAAAAAATTAGGAAGTTGAAATAACAAAAATAAATGTTTCGTGATGATACCGGAAAGCCTCTACTACGAGAATATCACGGAAAGTCTGGTTGATGGCGCGTTCGCGGATAGTAGAGCGGTAGAGCGATCCGACTACGCGCTGAAAGTATTGCTTGAGTACGCGAAAGCGCTTGTCGCCGTTCGTAAAAGCGGGATCATTGATTACCAGAAATTTTCAAATGGGCTTTGAGATAATTTGCCGCTATGGATACAATCAGAAGAGAAAAAATTGATCATCTTGAATCACCGGAATATCAGATGACTCGCAGCAAGGAAAGTCAGGAAAATACTGTCAGAAAATTTCATATTTTTGGCGCCAGGCGGATTGAATATCTAGACTCGCTACGCGGAAGGTACCCCTTTGTTGATACAAGCGAAAGTGAGAAAGGCTATCTGGCCGGTTTGCGCGAGGATTGGCATGGATAATTTGAATTTAATCTAATAATTCCTCGCAGCTTGCTACGGGGTAATTCATTTAAATTACAGATATGTTCAAACAAGAGCCGGGCTCTCCCAGAGAGGAAATTCAAGAAACTCATGAAATTATGAAACGACCGGAATACGCTCAAGCCTGTAATAATACCAAACATGGCGGGGATCTGATTGGAGAACTCCTGAAATTAGGCGTGCCGGAATTGGAGGTTAAATCATTCGCGCTTGTCTGTTTGGAAAAAAATATCAGAGCGGGTTATGGGTTGGGGACTGTGCGTAGCATCGCCAGACAAGGAGGAGTGATAACCGAAGCGGAAGTCGATAAACTTTTTGAAGAAATAAAAACCAGAATGTCGACGGAGACACCGACCGAAACCGCCGAAGAAAAAGCGCGAAGAGAGGCTGAAGAGCTGGCGGAAATGTTAAAATTATATGAATGAAGAAATACATCGGTTTTATAAATGAAAGCAGGCACTCTATTATTTTTTTCAACATACTATGGACACTTCTCTACTCTACACCATCTTCGGTTCAATTTTCCTGATTGGCTATTTTTTTATCGTTTTGGAGCATAAAAGTCATATCAACAAAAGCGGGATCGCGATTATAATCGGGGCGACACTGTGGCTGTTGGCATCGGTTTTCAGTCATGAAAAAGAAGAGATTGGGCTCGCCATCGCGGAAAACGGCTCGGAGATATTCGCCGTGGTGGTATTCCTGCTTTCCGCCATGACCATTGTGGAAATTTTGGTGCATTACCGGTTTTTTGATTGGATACGCGAACAAATAGTTAGGAGAGAAATTTCACAGACCAAACTTTTTTGGCTTTTGGGAGCCTTGACTTTTGTGTTATCCGCTTTTTTGGATAATCTCACGACCACCTTAATCATGATTCAGATTGGCAGAAAAATATACAAGCATCAAGAAAATTTTTTGATTTTCACCGCGAATACCATTATTGCCGCGAACGCGGGAGGCGCCGCCAGTCCGATCGGAGATGTAACCACGATTATGCTTTGGTTGGCGGGTAAATTTAACGCACTCCAGATTATAGCCGTCGGAACCATTCCCGCGATCGTAACTTGGGTGATACCTCAATATCTAATGGGAAGGAAAATTGTTCAGCACGAAGAGGCCGAAAAAGCACATAGCGAATTTGATATCGTGGATGAGGAGAAAGTAAAACCGATTTGGTCGGTGATTATTATCGGGATGTGTTCTTTTCTGTTGCCGGTGATTTTCAATCTGATCAACTTGCCGCCATTTTTGGGATTGTTGCTCGGAGTTGGAATTTTGTGGACGTTCATTGATCTGAAATCAAGGGGCGGACATGAACATTTCGCGACAGGCAAAGTCGTGAATATCGTTCAAAAAACAGACATTGCCACTCTAAAATTTTTCATCGGCATTTTGCTCGCGGTGGGAGCATTGTCGCATATTGGCCTACTTAAGGAATTGAATGATTTCATTTTTGGCCTTGAGATTAATACACAAAGGCTCATAATCGGAAACATCATTCTCGGTCTGATTTCCGCGGTGTTGGATAATGTACCACTGGTCGCGGCGGCGATAAAAATGTTCGCGGACGGAATTGATCCGTCGCTGTGGGTGCTCTTGGCAATTACCGCCGGAACCGGAGGATCAATTTTGTTGATCGGGTCGGCCGCCGGAGTGGCGGCCATGGGTCAGGTCAAAGAGTTGAATTTTATGTATTATTTGAAAAAGGCGTCATTGCCGGCCTTGCTCGGATATTTTGGGGGCGTGGGCATGTGGTTGATCATGTATTTATTTCGCTGATTCGCGCAACGGCTAAAATCAGTCAACCGGTTTAAAATTCAAAATTAATCCGATTTGTCCTCCCCGAAAAATTTTGCTATACTGTGCAAATATGGATAATTTTGAAGGAAAAAATGACAGCTCGGTTTTGGGAATCAGATTAGACGCGCCTTCTCCGGAAAATTATCGGCCGTCGTTCGTGCCGGACAATGATAATTCCGCTCTCTGGGATGATAACGCCGTCGCAGAAGGTAAGCTGGCGGTGGATGTGTCCGAGACCGAAAAAGACGTGATTGTCGTGTCCGCCATCGCCGGTGCCTCGCTTGACAAAATAGAAATTCATCTCCATAATGATCTCCTGACCATTCGCGGAGAGAGGTATAATCCTTTGAATGAAATCGGGGTAAGCGGGTTTTTTTATCAGGAATGTTTTTGGGGTAATTTTTCTCGGTCGGTGGTTCTGCCGGTGGAGACGCGGGCGGAATTGGCCAGAGCCGAATATAAAAATGGCATTTTATGCGTAATTATTCCCAAAAGAAAAGCGGATACGCGGATTCCGGTGCTTATTGTTGAGGATTGATTATTTTTATGCCCGATATTCTTGAAGAGCAAAATTTGCTTGCGGAAAAATTATTGCCAAAGAAAAAAAACGCGAAGCGCGGAAAAATCGTTGTTATAATTGCGAGCGCGCTGTTTTTGTTTTTTGCGACCGGCGGGGCGTTGGCTTATGCCGGTAAAAATTATCAGGAACGGGTTTTGCCCGGAGTTATGCTTGGCTCAGCGCCAATGGGCGGAATGACCAAAAACGAAGTGAAGGAATTCATTGCCGGCATGTATAACAAGCTTGGCAACGGGGGAGTGGCCATCAAAGTGAATACGGCGCGGGACGGCGTAAAAAATATCCGGGTTTTTCCTTTGTCAAAAAATAAAGATCAGCCATCTCTCGTGGCGCTCAATATTGAGGCGGAAGCCGACAGACTTGTCCGATTGGGTAAAACCGGCAATATCTTTCGCGACGGTTTGGCGGTGGCGCGCGGGCGGTTGGACGGCAGGCGGGTAAGCCTCGCTTCGGTTTATGTCAACGAGGAGGAGGTTATTAAGGAAATAAAAAAGCAAGTCGGCGCTTATCAGTCGGAGGCGGTGAACGCCGGGTTGAAAATTCATTCCATCAGTCCATTGTCGTTCGCGATTACCACCTCTTCGCCCGGGATTGTTTATGATTACTCCAATTTGGCCGAGCGCGTCGTGGATTCTTGGTCAAATCTGGAATCCGGAGAAGTGGTGATCAATTCCCGAACGGAAAGTCCCCTCATTACGGAAGACGATGTCCGGCCTTTGATCGTCAAATTGTCAAATATTTTCGCGTCCGGCGGGTTGACGCTCGCTTACGATGACGCCGATACCAAGAGAAAACACCAATGGACGATCACCGCGCGGAATATCGGTGATTGGCTCGCGCCGGTTCGCGAGAATGGTGTCGTGGTTTTGGGATTGGATAAAAAAGCGTTGGATGATTATCTGGAACAAAAAGTGCTGCCGACCGTTGCCGTGCCGCCCGCGAACGCCAGGTTCGTTTTGAATGAGGAAAAAACCAAGACCGTGGAATTCACGCCGTCCCACGCCGGAGTGGATGTGGATAAAGAAAAATTGGCGTTGTTTTTGAATGATATTCTAAACGAAAGATTGGTATCCGGCAGTAGCGCCACCACGACCGTAGCCATACCGATCGCCACGGTAGAAGCGCGGATCAAAACCGGCGATGCCAATGATCTCGGCATCAGCGAGGTTCTGGGAGTGGGTTATTCCAATTTTTCCGGCAGTCCGAAAAATCGGATTTTGAATATCAAAAACGCGGTTAAGAATAAATTGCACGGCATTCTGATCGCGCCCGATCAGGAATTTTCTTTGGTAAATACTTTGAAGCCGTTTACGACTGAGGCCGGTTATTTGCCCGAGCTGGTGATCATCGGCAATCGCATCAAACCGGAGATCGCCGGCGGACTTTGCCAGATCGGCACCACCATGTTCCGCACAGTGATGAATTCCGCCCTTCCCGTTACCGCTCGCACCAATCATGGTCTCGTTATTTCCTATTATAATGATCCGCGTAACGGCAATCCGGGGACAGACGCCACCATTTACGAGCCGTGGCCGGATTTCAAATTCAAAAATGACACCGGCCGCCATTTGTTAATTACGACCGACATGAATACCGCGAACGGCGAATTGTATTTCACTTTGTGGGGGACGAGCGACGGCCGAAAAGGATCATATACCGCGCCGAAAGTATCCGCTTGGATTCCGGCGGGACCGGCGCAAACAATTGAAACCGCCACATTGCCGCCCGGGAAAAAAGAATGCCAGACCATTCATAATGGAGCCGTAGCCTCATTCACCTATACCCGCGAATTCGCCAATGGCGAAAAGAAAGATGAAGTGTTCAAAAGTGTTTATCGCGCCGTGCCGGCAATTTGCTTCGTGGGGAAATCCGAACCCGCGTCCTGCGATCCGGCAACTGATCCGAACGGCTGCGTCGCGCCGAACGCCACCGTTCCGACCGCCATCACTCCGAACGGAGAAACGCCAATCACGGAGACCGCTCCCGCGCCGGAGACCGCGAGCCAGCCACTAGTGGTTGAATAATTTTTTTCAAAATTCAAAATCAGAACAGGGACTTTATTTGTCCTATTTTTTTGGCTTAAATTAGCCATTTTTTGTTAATCCACAGTTATCCCCTTGACAAATGATTGGAAATGGAGTATTATATGCCGTTGCATTGTTCTTAACCGAATTATCGTCAACAAACAGGATGTAGTCGTTCTATCAGAATAAGATAAAAAGATTTTGAATATAGAAGACGTGTTTATTTGCTTGTAAAATAAATATTCTCCTGTATCCACGACAAGCATGGAGGTATGTAATAGGGAAGCGCAGGCCACGGCTCGCCTTTGCCTAAGACATACCTTCTTGGATGCAGGTAGGAATTATCCTAACCAAAAAACGCCCCGATATATTCGGGGCGTTTTGCTATCCAAAATTTTTCTTACTCGTCTGAGTATTTAATTTAATTATTTTATCACCTTATCCACGATGCCATAGGCCACGGCTTCGTCCGGATCCAAGAAATAATCTCGGTCGGAATCTTCTTCAATTTTTTTGAGCGGCTGGCCGGTGTGATCGGAGAGAATGTGATTAAGCCGGTCGCGTACTTTCAAAATTCTTTCGGCGTGAATTTTGATGTCGGAGGCTTGGCCCTGCATGCCGCCCATCACTTGGTGGATCATCACTTCGCTATTTGACAGGCAGAATCTTTTGTCTTTTTTGCCGGCGGCGAGGATCACTGACGCCATGCTGGCGGCCAGGCCGACGCAAATGGTGGAAACATCGGATTTGATATATTGCATGGTGTCGTAGATGGCGAGGCCGGCGCTCACCGATCCGCCCGGCGAATTGATGTAAAGTTTAATGTCTTTTTCCGCGTCTTGATTATCCAAGAAAAGCAACTGGGCGATGATGCTGTTCGCCACATGGTCGTCAATTCCCGTGCCGATGAAAATAATCCGGTCTTTGAGCAGACGGGAATAAATATCATAGGCGCGTTCGCCGTAGGAGGTTTTTTCAATGACGGTGGGGATGAGGAATTGGGCGGTGGTAGTTTCCATAGTTTTTTTATTTGTTATTAGTTTTTAGTATAACACGAAAGGGTTGGTTTGTTAAGGAGATTAAGATAATTACAAATTAATTGACTTACCAACGGCCGCGAAAATAATTTCGAACGCGCTCTCCGCGGAGACGGCTTCCAAGGAAAATCCGGCGGCCTTGATGTGTCCGCCGCCGTCAAACAGTTTGGCGATCTCGGCCACATTGTAATCCGGCCGGGTGGTGCGCAAACTCGCTTTGAAAACGCCGTCCTTTTTTTCTTTGAGCACCATGGCGGCCACTCCTTCGCTCAAAAAATTCAGCAGATTGGCAACGCCCTCCACTTCTTCCTCCAATACGCTATAATTTTTCAAGTCGGCTTGGGTGAAATAGGTGTAGGCGATATCGGTTTCGGGATGAATCCGCAATCGGCCGAGAATCGCGCCAAGCAATTTCAAGGCGTTGATCGGCTTGTCAAACAGCAGGTATTCCTTGATAATTTTTATATCCGCTCTTTTTTTCATCAGTTCACCGGCAATCGCCATGGACGATTTGGTGGTGCCGCCGTTACTGAACATATCAGTATCGGTGATAATTCCCGTCAGGAGGCCGGTGGCCATTTCATCGTTTACTTCAATTTTATTGGCAATGAAAAATCCGTAAAGCACTTCGGCGGTGGATGAGGCGGTCGGCACGACCAGATTGAGGTCGCCATAGCGGGCGTTGGTGGCATGGTGATCAATATTTACAAGCAGTGGCTTGGTTTTCAGGCCGGTCAGTTTTTCCTCAATGCCGGCGTAAGCGGTATTGCTGGAATCCAAGACGATCACCAGGTTGTAAGCATTGTCCCAAATGACGGGGTCGTTCCGGACGACCGAGGCGCTCGGCAAAAAACCGTATTGTTTGGGTACGGGCGAGGCGCAGTAAAGCCTGTGTCGTTTGCCGATTCTACTTAGGAATGTGGCCATGGCCGAGGCCGATCCCAGAGTATCGCCATCCGGGTTTTGATGAGATACGACCAAAATATCATCCGTGTTCAGGATGGTTTCATGAATTTTCCGGGCTTCGTGGGTGTGTCTCGACATATACTTGATAGATCGCAATTTACCGTATAAGAACTGATCATTGTACTGTTATTGCGCGCGGTTGTCAAGAGTGGTATAATTTTGGTTGCTTGCGTCCCGGAGAGGCGGAATCCGGTTTTTGTTAAGGAATAAGCGGTCGTATTTTGGTATGTATTTGAAGAAATTGGAAATATCCGGTTTTAAGTCATTTGCCGAATCCACTGTCCTCGAATTTCCCGCGCCGGAGCGAGGGAGATTTAGCATTACCGGCGTGGTCGGTCCGAACGGCAGTGGCAAAAGCAATATCGTGGATGCCTTGCGCTGGGTTCTCGGCGAACAAAGCCTGAAGATGTTGCGTGGTCGGAAAAGCGAGGATGTGATTTTTGCCGGTTCCGAGGGTAAAGGCAAAATGAGCCTGTCCGCGGTAACCATTACCCTGAATAATTCCGATCAACGCGCGCCGGTGGATTATGAAGATCTGGTGATTACCCGCCGTCTTTATCGCACCGGAGAAAGCGAATACAGTTTGAACGGCTCGCCCGTGCGTCTTTTGGATTTGCAACTTCTCTTGGCGCAAGCTCAATTCGGCCAAGGTTCTTACAGTATCATCGGGCAGGGGACGATTGACCGATTATTATTGCAAACGCCGGCCGAGCGGAAAATTTTTTTTGACGAAGCCGTCGGCATCAAAGAATTTCAATTGAAACGACATCACGCTTATTTGAAATTACTGCGGACCAAAGAAAATATCGGACAGGCCGAAGTTTTGGTTTCGGAAATAGAACCGCATTTGAAAAATTTGCGTCGTCAAGTGAAGAAATTGGAGACTCGCCAAGAAGTGGAACTGGCTTTGCGCGAAGTGGAGACGGCCTATTATGCCGCTTGTCTTCATAACATTTCCGGTCAGGCGACCGAATTGAAAAATCAGCTTACCGTTCATGAGGGTGAATACAACACTACCCATGGCAAATTGGCCGCTATCCAAAATGAATTGGCCACGATGGCGCGCGTTTCCGGCTCGGAGGATTTTCAATTATTGCAAAAAGAGTATCAGGATCGCGTGGAAGAAAAATCCGATTACGAAAGAGAGAAGGCGATTATCGGTGGGAGATTACAAATGGAACATTCCAAAGCCGGCAATAATAACATCGCCTGGCTGGAAAGCAAAGCGGAGGATTTGCGGATTCAGATAACAAAATTGCGCGCCGCGATTGACAGTCATTTGCCGGAGTTGAGCGTCAAAGAAGAAAAAAGCAAAAAAATTCGGAACGAGATCGCCGCGCTGGAACAAAAAAGACTGGAGAAGCTCGCGCGCCGCGCCACGGTGGAAAAAAAGATTTTTGATTCGGAGCAAATATCTGACGAAATACCGCACGGCGGGTTGCGTTCGGTGGAAGCGATTTTGAAAAGAAAAAACGAATTTGGCGGTTTTGTCTACGGACTGGTGGCCGAGCTTGGCCGGGTGGATGAGAAAGTGAAGGTGGCCTTGGAAGTGGCGGCCGGCGCGCACTTATCTTCCATTGTCGTGGAAAATGACCGCGTGGCGGAAGAGTGCATTCGTTTTTTGAAAGAAAATCAGCTGGGGGTGGCGACCTTTTTGCCTTTGAATAAAATCCGGCCGCGGCCGATCGCGACAGACATCAATGGTTTGGTGCGCGAGTCCGGAGTTTGCGGTTTGGCGGTTGATTTGGTGAAATTTGACCCGAAATTTGAATCGGTCTTTTCTTATGTGCTCGGGTCAACGATGGTGGTGGATTCCATCGCCGTTGCGCGGCGAGTGGGTATCGGCCGGGTGCGTCTCGTGACCCTTGATGGCGACTTGCTGGAAATGAGCGGTTCAATGAAAGGTGGATACCGCCGGCGTAATCCTTATTCTTTGCAATTTTCTTCGGACGGTCATAATAATTTGTTTAATCACACGCTTGACGAATTCAAGGCGGAAGCGGAGAATATCCGTCTTGAAATTCAGGCGCTGGAAGAAACCGGCCGCCAAAAACAAAATGAATCGCTCGTCGCCCAATCGGAGGAGAATTTTTCGCGAGAAAAAATAAATTCTTTGAAAGAACAAGAACGCGAAAAAAGCAAAGAAATATCGGTTTTGGATGCTGAATTGGCGCTGTATAATTTGGATCCGGCCAAGTATGGCGAATTGATGAAATCTTTGGCCGCGGAGCAGAAGGATTTGGAACGCAAAATTCTTGAAGCGGAAAAAGCGGTGGTCGCGGCCGCGCGCGCTATCTCCCGTTTTCAGCAAATTGAAGACGAGAAAAAAAAGCGAGTTTTTCAATTGCAAGACGAGATGCAGGCCGTTCAAGAAGAATTGAATGCCATTGCCGCGACGCGGGGAGAGGCGCAAGTCGCTCTGGCACGCCAGCAAACGAAATTGGAAGATTTGGAAATGGAAGTGTTGAATGAATTGAAAATGCCGGGCGCGAGCGTCGTCAAATTATTCGCGAATTATTTGACGGCCGATGAAATTGAAAACGCCAAGCCGGAAATTGAGAAACTTAAATATAAATTGAGTCTGATCGGCGGCATTGACGAAGAGGTGGTGGGGGAATACGCGGAAACTCAAAAAAAGTTTGATCATATTTTTCAAGATTTGGAAGATTTGAGAAAAGCTTCCAAAGACATGCTCGATTTAATCAGCGAGTTGGACACGGTCATGAGGAAAAAACACGCGACCGCGTTTTCTAAAATAAAAAAGGAATTCAACCGTTATTTTTCTCTGTTGTTTGACGGTGGCAAGGCCGAATTGCTGGAAATTTACGGCACGGAAGACAAGGCAGTTTCGGAAACGGAAGATTCGGATGATTCGGACGCGGAAGATTCAGGCGACGGCGCGAATCCGTCCGCGCCGAAAGAAAAAGAAATTTTAATCGGCATTGATGTGACGGCAAATCCTCCGGGCAAGAAAATAAAAAATATCACGGCGCTTTCCGGCGGCGAGCGGACGCTTACTTCTCTCGCGCTCATTTGCGCGGTCTTGTCCACCAATCCGCCACCGTTCGTTATTTTGGACGAGGTGGAGGCGGCGCTTGACGAATCAAATACTTTGCGTTTTAACCGGATTTTGCGGGAATTGGCAACTCAATCGCAATTCATTATTATCACTCACAATCGCGTTACCATGCACGCCACCGATACCCTCTATGGCGTTACCATGGGACTGGCCGGCGTCAGCAAATTGGTCAGCGTAAAATTGGCCGAATCCGCGGCCGGGGCGTCATCTTGACAAATAAACCGCGGTCGGCTATAATAGCCTGGATTTACGCCGTCCCGTTCAGAACGGGACATCTGAATTAATATCTGGAATTATGCTTACAATCCGATTACAGCGCGTCGGCAAGACCAAAAGGCCCACCTACCGGCTGGTGGTATCCGAAAAAATTCATGATCCGCAATACGGCAGTCTGGAAATTTTGGGTAATTACAATCCGATAGTTATTCCGGCCGAACTAAATTTGAAAGTTGATCGAATAAAGTATTGGATTTCCGTTGGCGCCCAGCCTTCACCGACCGTTCATAATTTGTTGGTCGGCCAAAAAATTATTGAAGGCAAGAAACGAAAGTCCGTCGCCTTATCCGACAAAAGAAGGAAAAAAATCGCCGACAAAAAGGCCAAGTCCGAACCGGCCGTCGCGCCCCAAGCCTGATCATTTCTAAAAACTGTCCCGATTGTGGACAGTTTTTATTTTTTTGTTGACAAAAGCGAGGCTTGTGGTATTCTTATTAAACTGGAATTGCTCCCTGACACCAGGGTAGTTGACAATTCCAGATTTAGTAATTCAGCTAGAAAGATATGGCAGAAATGCATACCGATCAGCAGTTTTTGGAGTACATCGCGCGCGCAATCGTCAATAAGCCGGATGAAGTGAAATCCACGAGAACCGTAGATGAAAGAGGAGTGTTAATCACCTTGGATGTCAATCCCACCGATATCGGTTATGTGATCGGTCGCAGGGGCATGACGGTGCGCGCCATTCGGACATTGCTCCGCGTTGTCGGCGCCAAAAATAACGCCAGCGTCAATTTGAAAATCAACGAACCGGAAGGCGGCCGCCGAATGGAAAGCCGGCCGATGGGTCAGCCTCTGCCCACAACTTCTTCTCCAATGAGCGCTGATGTGGATACGAGCGCGATTGATGATATTGATATTTAGTCCGTTGGCTTTGATTGCCAATGTTGGTTAGACAGTAAAATCTTCCTCCCCGCGTTTCGGAGGAAGATTTTTTTTGCTTGACCGCGCGCAGTTTTTGGTATACAATGATTCTCGTTTCCACTCGGCAATCGGATAAGGGCGGCTAGCTCAGTTGGTTAGAGCGTTACATTGACATTGTAAAGGTCACAGGTTCGAATCCTGTGCCGCCCACGTACTTAGAGGTACGACTCGATTGGGAACCGAGTTGGGGTGTTATTACCCCGCGTGCTTCTAGGCTCTACGGGCTGGCTCGGGAGGCGTTCCTTCCTTCCGAGCCACCTGTTTCTCAACTTGATATTCGCGCCGAAATTTGGTATAGTATCTGCCGTAAAACGGGCGTGTAGCTCAGTTGGTTAGAGCGTTACACTGATAATGTAAAGGTCGAAG
>ERZ1292633.2885-Hain-H41-02um-R1-2885-length-17214-cov-4_pt1 | contig 17214 bp, 15 predicted proteins | sample MGYA00564406_ERZ1292633 | MGnify/ENA primary metagenome ERZ1292633 (study PRJEB36523, sample SAMEA6512639) | groundwater metagenome | collected 2019-01-08 | study: AquaDiva: Metagenomics assemblies of 32 groundwater samples | reverse complement strand
CTTTCCTCGCTCAAGGACGGACCGGACAGCCCGGCCACGGTTGAAATCTCCCTCTCCGACTCCCAAATCCTCTTCGTCTACGACACGGTGGAAGTGGTCTCCCGGACGATTGAGGGGAACTATCCGGAATACCGAGCCGTCATCCCCGATAAGGCCCGGACCTTTGCCGTTCTCAGCCGCGATCAGCTGGTCAAAGCCGTGAAGGCGGCAGCGCTCTTCTCCCGGACGGGCCTGTATGACGTCCACTTCACCTACGAGCCCGCCGAAGGCACGCTCAAGCTCTCCGCCACCGACAGCCAGGTTGGTGAGCAGGAGGCGGTGCTGACCCCAAGCGAAATCAAAGGCGACCAGAACACCATTACGCTGAACTACCGGTATCTGCTGGATGGTTTAAACGCCATAGATAGCGCTGAGGTGAAACTGCAAATCATCGATGCCAATGCGCCATGCTTGATCACACCGCAAACGGTGACCGCTGATTATCTCTATCTCGTCATGCCGATCAAGGTGTAGAGCAGTCCCGCCATGTGGCGGGTCTTGACGTTTACGCTGAAATAGCGCACAACAGCGTCGGAGGTGTCCATGGCAGACAGTCGTTTTGGGAAGACCCGTGGCGTTCGTACGAACGATCTTGTGGAGGGCCCGATCGTCGACCGGATCAAGGAGCTGATGGCGGCCGGCAAGACGCGGCCGCAGGCGCTCGACGCGGTCGCCCAGGAGCGAAAGACATCGCTGCGTGAGATCACGCGCATCGCCGGCCGGAACGGTCTCTAGGACCACCGGATCGGCGTTCTTTTTTATTCAACGAACACCTGAAGTTCATTACGGACCGTTTCCTGTCGACCGTCATTGAATGCCACTTTGAGCCACAGACGATAGTTGCCGGATATGGGCCGTTCCCAGCGCGCCACAACAGGTCTGGTGCCGGGACTTGAGATTGAGCCGAGCGAGCGCACCTCGCCACTTTCGATGTTCGTCGTCAGGAATTCGAGGGAGCGTACGCCGGAGTCGTCATTCAACGAAGCGCGCAGGTTGAATGGGAACTCAGAGGCCGCAATACGCGCGCCCTGCACCGGCACAATCCAGTTTGCACCAAGCGGCTCTGGGTCGGCCGTAAGGTTGATTGTTTTTTGCGCTGAGCCCATGTTGTCGACATCATCGAATACTTGGATTTCGAGCGTGTGGAAGCCGCGCCCAAAACGATTTGGGATGGTGTACGGACCCGAGAAGGGGTAGACCGAGGAGGAGCCGATGACTTGGCCGTCTAGAAGCGCCACGGCGCGTTTTGCGCCACGTGGCGCGCTGATGTCCAAGGACACAGTGAAGTCGCGCGTTGCAAACACGGCATTATCGGTCGGTGAAAGCAGCTGCACGTGCGGGAAGGTCGATGGATCGCGCACGGTGGTGTACTCGGTGGGTGGCGTCTCAAGCACCAGCCCCTCCTGTTTCTTGGCCCATTCCTGCACACCTGCTTCCCATGAGGTGTATTGCGGATCGTTCTGCGGATTGGCCGGCGGCAGACCACGCGGATCGTCACGGTCCACCCAGTAGAGCGTGTCATGAACCGTGACGTACTCGCGGATTTCAATCATGCTCTCCGGCGTCGAGGAGGTTGCCAAGAGACCCGATGCTTTGTCGAGCATGACCGTTTGTTTCGGCATGAGCTCGCCATCCAAGATCGGCTTGCCGGTTTTGACTGGTTGCGGCGCCTGGAAGCTTTCAACGGGTGTTCCTTTCAGCGCCTCGGACATGTACTGCTGCCAGATCGGCGCCGCGATTTTGGAGCCGTCGGCGCCGCGTTTCATTTCGGTGTGGTCGTTGTTGCCGGTCCACACCGCGGCGACGAGCGACGGCGTGCCGCCGACCATCCAGGCGTCACGGAAGTCGTTGGTGGTGCCGGTCTTCGTGGCCGCCGGGCGGCCGGGGAGCGTCAGGAAGTTTCGGGTGCCGAAGACGTAGGCGCGGGCCTCGTTGTCGGACAGGATGTTCGTGGTCTGGTGGGCGAACTGTTCGTCCAAGACGCGCGTCCCTTCCCCCTTTTTCCACTCTTCGAGGACATGGCCGGAGGCATCCTCGACCTTGAGGATGGCCGTTGTCGGCATGCGGATGCCGTCGTTCAGGAAAATACCGAAGGCCGAGGCGTGTTCGATGGGTTTCACTTCTGCGCCGCCCAAGACCAGTGCCAGTCCGAAACGACTACGGTCGCCAAGCGTGGTGTAGCCGAGCGCTTCGGCAAGATCGAGCACACGATCGATGCCCGTGAGATACAGCATCTTCACGGCCGGGATGTTGAGTGATCCCTGAAGCGCGGCACGCACCGTGACCGGGCCATGCTCCTTCAAATCGTAGTTGTGCGGGTTGTAGGTGCCGGTATCGGTGCGGAAACTCGTGTTCACGTCGTAGAGCACGGTGTTGGGTGTGTAGCCCTTCAGGAAGCCGGCGGTGTAGACGACCGGCTTGAACGACGAGCCCGGCTGCAGCGGACGCAAGGTCACGTTCACGGCGCCGTCGTGTTCCACGTTGAAGTAGTCACGCGAACCGACCATGGCCAAAACTTCGCCCGAGCGTGGGTCGAGGGAAACAAGCGCAGCGTTCGAGCCGCCGGATTTCTCGACCCCGGTGATGCCGTCTGTCACGGCCTCTTCAGCCAAGTGCTGCTTGTCGAGATCGAGCGAGGTGACGACCTTGAGTCCGCCCTTGGTCAGGAGCGTATCGCCGTACTTTTCGCTCAGGAGCTCCCGCACCCAAATGACGAAGTGTGGGGCGATGATGGCGTCGCGCCGCGGTTTGATGCGGGCCAGCACATCCGTGGCCTTGGCCGCCTCGGCCTGGTCCTGCGTGACGTACTTTTCATCAACCATTTTTTGGAGCACCACTTTGCGGCGGTTCTCCAGTTCGTCGGTGTGGTTACCGTAGGGCGAATAGCGGGTGGGCGACTGCGGGATGGCGGCGAGCATGGCCCCCTCGGCCAGGTCCAAATCGCGCACCGATTTGCCGAAGAACTGCTGGCTGGCCGCCTCGATGCCGTAGGTCACGCCGCCATAGGGAATCTCGTTGAAGTACAGTTCGAGAATCTGATCCTTCGAGAGCTTGCGCTCGATCTGCCAGGACAGCACGATTTCTTTGATCTTGCGGGTGATGCGCTTTTCGTTGGTGAGGATGGCGTTTTTGACGAGCTGCTGGGTGATGGTGGATCCGCCCTGGGCAAGCTTGCGCGTGAACACGTCGGTGAGGACCGCGCGAATCAGCGAAGTGATGCGGAGTCCGCCGTGTTCGTAGAACTTGCGGTCTTCGATGGCGATCGTGGCCTCGCGGACGTGCTTGGGGATGTCTGAGAGCGGTACCACGGTGCGCCGCTCCTCTGCCGACACCTCGTAGAGAATCGTTTGACCCGTGCGATCGTAGATTTTCGTGGATTGCACCTGGTGGCTTTCGAGGATCTTTGCCGGATCGCCCAGGGTTGCGGCGAGCCAGGCAACCAGGATGGCGCCGGACACGCCGGCGACGACCGTCACAAGGACACCGCCCAAAAGCAGGTTCGCGCCCCAGCTCGCCATGCGTCCTCGGTTCTTGCTGTTGCGCAGAAACATGCGCACCCGGACGATGAGCCGGGACGCGACGCCCCGCACCCGTGTCAGCGCTTTTCCGGCGATGCGGCCGGCCTTGGGTGCCAGAGTGTGCAGGTTTCGGGGGGTTTTGATGTAGGGAATCGGCATGTTCCTTAGGGAATACGGGGGAAAGAGGCTTGAATTATAGCAGGACGGCTGCTATAGTGCGCGCATCTTGCGCGGGTTCGGCCACGTAGCCAAGTGGGAAGGCGAGGGTCTGCAAAACCCTCATTCGCCGGTTCGATTCCGGCCGTGGCCTCCAAACAGGAAAAAAAGATGCGCCGTCCCCTGTGGGCGGCGCGTTCGCGTTTTGCGGCATATCAGCGCCCCGCACGCCTCTCGCAGACATCGACGATCACGTCCGTGAGGTTCGAGAGCGTCCCCTTGCCGAACGACATGTCGATGCCGCCGGGCGGTTCTGCACGCGGATCCACGAAGGCGATGATGCCGACGTCCCTGGTGCGCGCGTTGTCGCGCAGCAGCTTGATCACCGCCTCGGGACTCATGGCATCGATCAGGTCCATGATCACGACCGTGTTCAAGGATTCGTCGGCGATTTTTTGCGTGGCGCCGATCCCGCTGTCGAGCGCTTCTGTCTTGATGCCGCGCGCCTGCAGCAGATCGAGAACCTTGTTCCGCAGAAACGTCTCCGTCCCGATGATGAGCACCCGGGGGAAGATCAGCTTGGTCGACAGACGCTCCTTGCGCGTCCATGGACCATCCCGATCGGAGTCTTGTCCCATCCGTATCTTCTCCTGTGACCTCACCTTTGCCTCTTTCTGACCTTTTCGTCAAGCCGGAGCCGACGATCCACAGTAGAGACATGCAGAAGAACAATCTGATCGAGTCGCGCACCATGAACACCCGGGACGCCGTCCGTCTGATCGTCGACAAGGCGATCAACGTGACGACGCTCCGTCAGATGGCGATCTCGCCGGACGGCGAGAAGGTGTACGTGAAGTTCGGCCCGATCAACGCCGACCAGGTCGGCAACGAGCTCATCGAGCGGAAGGGCCAGCAGGGCTACCGCTACATCGGCTGGCTCGAGACCGACGGGCAGAAGCGCACCCAGACCTTCCAGGACAATGGCGACACGCGCCGTCTCCCGGCGGGCGCTCAGGCCGCGCGCGGCACCCAGACGCAGATCTGATCTCGGTTGCCGCCGCCAGGGGAAGCGGCGGGTCCTGCAACGTTGCTATGCAGGACAGGCCCGCACCGATCGTACGACAACGATCACCGCAGGCATCCCTACACGCTCGGGAGGTTCCCGCTCATCGGTTCGCCGATGCACGAGACACATCCCGAGCGCGCTTTTTTTATTAGTCCCGGACAGGTACGATGCCGGGCATATGGTCACGAAATCCACGGCGAAACAAGAAGAACTGTTGATCATCGACGGCAACGCGCTTCTCCACCGTGCCTGGCATGCGCTGCCGCCGTTGTCCACGAAAGATGGCACCATTGTGAATGCTGTCTACGGCTTTTTGTCGCTCCTGTTCAACGTCCTCAAAGTACGCACACCCACGGCGCTGGCCGTCACCTTCGACAAAGCCGGCAAAACCTTCCGCCACGAAGCGTACGAGGCGTACAAGGCGACGCGCGTGAAGCAGCCGGACGAGTTGTACGCGCAGATTCCGATTTTGAAGGACGTTCTCCAAACGCTCGGTCTCCCCGTCTATGAAGCATCCGGGTTCGAAGCCGACGATGTCATCGCCTCGATCGCCGAGCTTGCCGCCAAGCGCAAGAACACACGCGTCACGATTCTGACCGGCGACATGGACACGATGCAGCTCGTGACCGACCGCGTGCGCGTGCTCACACCAAAAAAAGGCATCAGCGACACCGTGGAATACGGCCCGGACGAGGTGCGCGCTCGCTACGACCTCGACCCGGACCAAATGGTCGACTACAAAGCGTTGCGTGGCGATCCGTCCGACAACATTCCCGGTGTCAAAGGCATCGGGGAGAAGACGGCGACGGAGCTCCTATCGGCACATGGCACGCTCGAAAAGTTGTTCGTCGCACTCAAGAAGAAACAGGTCGACGCCAAGCCGGGCGTCCTCGAAAAGCTCGCAGCTGGTGTCGAAGCAGCTGCGGAAAGTAAGAAGCTGGTGACCCTGGTGCGCGATCTCGACACAGGTTTTGCCTGGGAGGACGCCAAACTCAGACAGATGCCGCGCCAGAACGTCGTCGCGGCACTTGGCGCACTTGGCTTCCGAACGTTGATCGGGCGCATTCCCCCCCAGCTCGTTGATGGTCAATCAGAATCAGAAGTGGAGCAGATTGCAGCTCCGGATGCGCGTCGCGTTGTCGGAAAGAAAGGCCGAGTTACCCAGGGCGAACGGCGGATCGTAGAAACTGCTGCAGCCGCCAAAGACGCCGCACGCACGGTCGCTGCCATGAAAACACGCGCCATCTTCCCGGTGTTCGCCGCGGATGGGGCATTGGACGCGCTGGTCATCTCCGACGGAAAAGCGACAGTCGTCGTTTCTGGGCAGCACGCCGCGCCGCTGATTGAGGCGCTCCGCTCCGGCGAGAACTGGTTCGCCGAAGCCAAGCCATTTTTGCGTTATTTGTTGTCTGCGGGACATGCGCTCGTCCCCGTTTCCGCCGACGTCGGCATCATGTCGTACCTGCTGAACCCCGGTACGCGCAGCCACGGACTCGACGCCGAATGGTTGGAGCGCATGGGAAAGGAATTCTCGGCCGTGCCGACCGTTCAAGGCCGCCTGCTCGCACCAAACCTCGCCGAAATCGCTCCTACCGCCGCAGCACGCGCCGAGGCCGTGGCCGTGCTCGTACCGGCGCTCACCACCGACATCGCCGAACGTCACCAACAGGATTTGCTTGCACGCATCGAGTTGCCGCTTATCCCAATTTTGGCGGAGATGGAGCACGCCGGCATCACCCTCAACACGGCATACCTAAAAAAACTCTCGAGCGAGATGCACACAAAGATCGACGCGCTGACCGCAAAGATACATGAGATCGCGGGCGGCGAGTTCAACATCAACTCCCCTCTCCAGATCAAGGAAGTGTTGTTCGAAAAGCTGCGCATCCCGACCGACCGTATTAAGAAGACTGATTCTGGTGCCGGACTTTCCACCGCTGCTTCTGAACTCGAAAAATTGCGTGGGCTGCATCCGATCATTGATCTCATTTCTGATTATCGAGAGCTGGCCAAGCTCACGGGGACTTACGTCGACGCTCTGCCGTTGCTCGTGGCCAAGGACGGCCGGGTACATACCACTTTCAACCAAACCGTGGCCGCGACCGGTCGCCTGTCTTCTTCCGACCCCGGCCTCCAAAACATTCCGATGCGCGGCAGTTACGGCCCGCGTATTCGCGAAGCCTTTGTCGCCGCCCCGGGCACGCTGCTCCTTTCCGCAGACTACTCACAGATTGAACTGCGCATCGTGGCCTCGCTTGCCGGTGACAAGAGTTTTATCGCTGCCTTCAATGCCGGGGAGGATATTCACACGCGCACGGCCTGCGAAATCTGGGACGTGACACCGGACAAGGTCGACCGGGACATGCGCCGCAAGGCCAAGGCCATCAACTTCGGCATCATCTTCGGCATGGGTGCGCATGGTCTGTCCCAGTCCGGCGACATGACATTCGGCGAAGCCAAAACGGCGCTCGCCAAGTACTTTGAAATCCACACGGCGATCCGCGACTTCATGGATCTACAGAAGGCACTGGCCCGGAAGCAGGGCTACGTGGAAACGGTCTTCGGCCGCCGCCGGTATCTCCCGGAAATCACGAGCGGCATCCCGTTCGTGCGCGCCGGCGCCGAGCGCATGGCCATCAACCATCCGGTCCAGGGCGCCGAGGCCGATCTCATGAAGCTCGCCATGATCGCCGTCGAGAAGCGTTTGAAAAAAGAGAAACTCGTCGCGACCATGCTTTTGCAGGTGCATGATGAATTGGTTTTTGAAGTCAAAAAGAGCGACGCCAAGGAGCTGGGGTCGCTCGTTTCCGCGGAGATGGAAAAGGTCCATCGTTTCGCCGTCCCGATCGTCGTCAACGTAGAGGTCGGCGAGAACTGGGGCGAGATGCAGGAGCTCCCTTGACCAAAAGCCACCCGCGTGGTTGGGTGGCTTTGGAAGGAGGGTCGATGTGACTCACACGAAAGCCGTCTACTCTCCGGAGTGGAACGACGATCTTGAGACGTTTGCGACGTTTCTGAAATCGCCGGATCGGGCCGAACGGACGCGCGAGTTCTTCTCGTCATCCGCGGAACATCTTGGAATGCGACGCGTCCTCGAAGGAAAGCTCGGCGTCTGGCTCCAGTACTTTCGCAATTGCCGGGAACGCCAAGGCGGCGCCTTTCTCACGGATCCGCTCCAGCTCGACCGTTTCGTGATCGAGCTCACGGACGCCGCAGCGCGGATTCCCCCGCGCAGTTGGCCGCAGATCGAACGACTGCGCGACGAGGCATACGCGCTGGCCCGGGAAACGTTCCCGTTCCGACACAGCGTCTGGGTCGCGGCGGTTACTCCGCTGCCTCCTGCTCAGGCATAGGGCCTGAACTTTTTTTATTGAGGCGTTCCTCGATCAGCGCCAACCGCTTGGATTCCCAGTCGTTGATGTGAATAACAAAGCTGCTGCCGCGCCGGCGCTGTTCGGCGCGGGATACCGCGAGCGCGTCCTGGATCTCTCCGGATCGCGCCAGTTCGGTCATGCGATCGTGGGTCAGGTGCTCGTCGCCCAGGTCGATCTTCGGAATGTCGATGATGTAGGCGGCGTTCCCCTTTTTGGGATGTTCTGCAACGAGGAAGCTTCCCGCCTCGCTGTCGAAGACGAAGACGTGATACCCCTGGAATCCCCCGCTCTGTTTGCTGGTGAAGCCGAACAGCACGTCGGAACGGCTGATGAGTTCGCCGAGCCGGTCGGCATTGAGCGTCGGAGGCAGTTCCTGCGCCGATGCGCGCGGTGCGCCCTCGCCACGCTCGGTCTGCTCCGGCGGAAAAATTTCACCGTCTACTTCGATCCATTTGCCGAGGTCGATTTTCTCCAGGTTCGAGAGTGTTTCGAGCATTAGCGCTTCCGCGGTCAGACCGGGAATGTCCTTCAGTGCCTTGCCGCCGCCGGTCAGGTTTCCCTCCGGGGAAAGCGTGAACGTGTCGTTGGCGAACTTCTCGCCTTTCCGGTAGTTCACGACGATGAAAACTTGCTTCACTTGGGCACGCGGCGGAATGACGAGTACGGAATCCACCCCGGGCCATTCGCCCGGAAACCGCGTTCCCTGCGGAATCAGCGAAAACTTTCCACGGAGCACTTTATCGAAAAGTTCCTGAAGTGCCTGTTTGTCCTTCTGTTCTGTGACCTGACCCTTTGCTTTGTCTGCATCTTCCTTCGCGGCACGGGCGCGTTCCATGAGGTCGCCGATCTCGGACATAGCGGAGAAGTGAAGTGAATGACAGAACGGTAACACGCTCCTCGACCGTGCGGAAGAAACAGGAACACCGCCGTTGTGGCGGTGTTCCGGTCGTGCAAAACCTGGGATGCCCCTCCTCTGCCCAAACCCATCATCTCTCTCATCTGACGGGCTTAGGCAGAGTGCGAACCCCCATGGCCCGGTGGGTCCGCAGCTGCGCGTTCGGGGGCCGTTAAACAAGCCTCCAGCAACCGAACGCCGGACCCTAGCATTCGAGGATGGAGTTGTCAAGGGCTCCCGTACAAGAAAGTTAAAACGCCCATTCCTGGGCGTTTTAACTGTTTAGTGCAGGTGAACAATTGTTATTTTGTGATTGGAGTCTGTTTACTTTCGAGCGCACGCCACAGCATTTCGTACATTGCCCGCATGGTCTGCGCGATGTCCGCGCTTTCGATCAGCACCGAAATTTGTTTGCCACGCAGGCTCGTCAGCGCCACTTTGTTGCCATAGACCAGGACGTCGCCGTGGAATTCCGGAGTATCTACGGGCAGTTGCAAGACCGGATTTAATGCATGAATCGAGACCACTGGCCGTATTGTCTGGACAATGGTCCGGGCGAAAGTTTTTCGTTTGCCGAGCTCGTTTTTTACCGGCTGAAGTTCCTCCAACGAGTACATCGAGTAGATGTCGTCACCGTTATACATCTCGTCGAGCGCTTTCACACCGCTTGCGAGCAGATCGTCCTGAATGGCTTTGAGTGCTTCCTTCCCTTCAAACATCTTTACGATCGGTTTTTCTCCGCGTTGGACGAGCTTCAGATCCGCCACCGCGTCATCGATTTCAGCGGCCAACGCCTGCATGGAGCGGGCGCGTTCCTGGGCCACGGCGCGCAGTCGTTCCGGCGATTCGGATTGGTACAGCTGCTTTTTGCCGCGCTGCATGGTGCTCATGAGTCCGCTGCGCATGAGTTCCTCAATTGCGGCATAGGCTGTGACGCGGGAAATGCGCGCCTTCCGAGCCAGGTCCTGCACGGAGGAGGGCCCGGTTTCGATCGACGTGAGATAGGTTTTTGCCTCGCTGTCTGTGAAGCCGAGGGCGCGCAGGTGTTTGGTCCACTGAGGATTCATACCAAGAGGGTGATGTGTACACACGCATCATACACTTTTCTTGCGGCAGCGGGAATGTGGTAGATTCCTGTCATGCCCCATCTGACCTGGACGGACGAATCACGCCTCTCCGCTGGCATGACACTACGCGAAGACGGCGACATGCGTTTGCGAGCCGACGACGGTGTGCAGGACGATGTGCTACGCAAGCGTTGTGCGTTTTTGGAGACGCAATTTTCAAACGCCACGATCGCTGCTCCCCTGCCCGTCCATGGCGCTGCCGTCGCAACCGTGACCGGCAACGAACCGTTTCACGAAAAACATGCGCTTTTTTCGCAAACTGATGCTTTGGTGACGGTTGTTCCAGGCATTGCACTCACGGTCACGGCTGCAGACTGCCTTCCCGTGTACTTCTTCGATCCGGTGCGCGGCACGATCGGCCTCGCACATGCCGGCTGGCGCGGTCTCGTAGCGCCGCCCCACGGCGTTCTTGCGGCGACCGTTGAAGCGCTTGTTGTGCTCGGTTCCAAGCCGATGGATATTCGTGTCGAGGTCGGTCCGTCCATCGGCCCCTGCCACTACGTGGTTGACGCTGCCCGCCGCAAACTGTTTGCCGCGCGTTTCGGGAATGACGTGGTTTGCCGCGAGGCGCTTGACCTACGTCGTGCCGCGGTTCGTGCGCTTGTCGATCTCGGACTCGACGCGAAACAGATCAGCGCCGAGCCGCCCTGCACCGTTTGCCAATCTGATCGCTTCTTTTCCCACCGTGTCGACGGGCGTGAACCGCCTGGGGTCGGCATGGCCTGGATTGTGCTGCACAGGCCGGGGTAGGATGGGCGCCTATGATCATTCTGGTGTCCGGTGAAGACGGCTACCGCGTTGCGCAGAAGCGCGATGAATTGGTGGCGGCGTTCCGCGCCAAGTTTGATCCGTCCGGCATGAACATCGATGTGAAGGACGGCAGCGCGCTTTCCGCGGAAGAGATGTCCTCCGCCGTGCGCACCCAGCCGTTCCTCTCCACCCGGCGCATGGTCGTCGTCAAAGGCCTTTTCTCTCGCAAAGGCGTGAAAGCCATGGAGCCATACGCTGCTGCGCTCGCCGCACATGATGCCGAGAGAATCATCGTGCTCTTGTCGGATGTGGTTTCGGAAGAGGCTCTCGCCAAGCATCCGCTCAAGAAAGCGTTTCAGAAAGCACTGCCAAAAAGTTCCATCGTCGAGTACGCTTATCCCCCGCTCACACCGGCCCCGTTGCGTGCCTGGATCGCCGAGGAAGCGGCGCGCGCGGGACGACAGATCATGAACGACGCGGCAGATCTCCTGGCCGTGTCTGTGGGGTCGGACCTGTGGCGCATGTCTGGTGAAGTTGCCAAGCTCGTTGCCTGGCGCACAGACGGTCCGATCACACGAGAGGACGTGGAACAGCTTGTGGAGCGGCACCTGGAAGAGAACGCGTTTGCATTTACCGATGCTGTGGGTGCGGGCGACATGCGGACCGGCGCGGCACTGCTGGAGCGTGAACTTCAGGCCGGCAGCGACGCTTTTGCGCTGCTCGCCATGCTTATCCGACAGGCGCGGCTGCTTGCCGCGGCCCGCTCGCTCATCGACGCTGACAGCGGTGGGCCGGAGGCACTTGCCGCCTCGTTCGGCGTTCATCCGTTCGTTGCGAAAAAAACGTTTGCTCAGGTGCGCGCGTTACCAGCGGCGCGTATCCGCCGATTTCATGACGCGATATATGAAGCGGATGCCGGCATCAAGCGCGGCCGTTTCGCTCCAGAAGACGCCTTGCGGCAGATCCTCGCCAAAAGCACCTGAAACTAAAACACCCCCGTTCAGCGGGGGTGTTTTAGTTATTTCGCTTTGTTCGCGGCGTTGATTCGTTTGGCGAGGCGGCTCTTGAGTCGACCGGCGGTATTCTTCTTGATGATACCGTGTGCGACGGCCTTATCAATGGCTTTAATCGCAACGCGTCCCTGCTTTGCGGCCTCATCGACCTTCTTGGCGTCGAGCGCTTTGCGCGCCTGTTTCAGTATTTTCGCGATCCCCGCTTTCTCCGTGACATTGCGGGCGTGTTGTTTGACGCCTTTGCGCTGTGCTTTCGCAGCGGCATGCGTAGTTGGCATGAATGATGAAAGTTACTTGAGTAGTTTGATCTGATCAATGCGGTTCGACAGACGTCCGTATTCGTTGGATGCGTTGTCCATGGCGTTCTTTGCGTTCGTGAGATGTCGTGCAACGAGTCCGAGTGATTCACTGAACTTCGTCGTATCTTGCTGAATACCGCGCAACAGCTCCCAGATGCGTTTTGATTCCTCGGCAAACTGCGTCCGTTCCAGGCCCATCATGATGACGCGGAGGAAGTGGAAGAACGTGTTTGGTGAGACCAGGATGACCCGCCGGTTTCGCGCGTGCGTCATCAGCTCATCGCTATTGAGAATGATCTCGTAGTAGATGCTCTCGGACGGAACATACATGACCGCAAAGTCCACGGTGCCTTCGTGCGGCAGAATGTACTTTCTGGCGATGTCGTCGATGTGTTTGCGCACCGCACGCTCGAAATCGTGTATTGCCGCTTTCCGTGCAGTGGGGTCCTCGAGACCGACCGCGCGCCGGTAGTCTTCGAGTGGGAATTTTGAGTCGATGGGGATGAAACCCTGTGCTGATTTGATCAGCGCATCGACGATTTGCCCCTCATGGAAATGGTATTGCAGCTCGTATTGCTCCTTTGCAAAGACCTGTCCCAGGGCATCAGCCAGGATTTGTTCGCCGATGTTACCACGCAGTTTCGGGGAGTTCAAGAACTCCTGGAACTCCTTAATCGAGCGGCCGATCTCGTTCATGGTTCCGGCTTCCTTCATTAAACCCTGCATAACCTGTGCGGCCTTATCCAGCCGCTGGTTAATTGCCTGGTTTGTGGTGTCGAGACGCTGCTGCATGCCCACCACGTTTTGGTTCAACATCGATACCGTCTGGTCATTGGAACGGGCGGCATCAATATCGGAAAGTTGACGGCGAAGCAGCAAAAAGACGGAAATAATAAGCCCACCAACGACAAGCGCAGCGATAAGTACGGAAACCCCCACATCCATAGATTGACCCGGTTCAAAAGGTGCCGTAATATTAGCACACGTTTTTCAGCCTGTGTTGATGAGGTTCTTTTACAGTAAATCGTTTTGCGACGCATACTTTGCAAAGAGTAGAGTCATTTCTTGATGACCAGTCTCGAATTTTGTTCTTGAAGGCGAAAAAATGTTTCACGTGAAACACCAAATTGTTTCGTGTGAAACAATTTGCACCGTCGCCCGGTCAAGGTACTTCGATTCTCCTTCGCACGATGCGAGGTCTGCGTTCGCTCGGCGCTGAGGGCAAGCTCTTGCGCCTCACTCTCTTGCCTCCGTAGTTCAACGGATAGAACAACCCCGTCCTAAGGGGTGGATGTACGTTCGATTCGTGCCGGGGGCACCAAACAACCATTTGTCTACGCTTGTGTAGACAAACAGAAACAGTTAGCAACTTATCCACGGGCCGCTAGCTCACTTGGTAGAGCGCTTCCATGGCATGGAAGAGGTAAAGGGTTCGAATCCCTTGCGGTCCACCACAAAACACCCACCGATCCGGTGGGTATTTTGTTTCACGTGAAACATTATGATGATGAGATGCGTGGAGATTGTTTCATGTGAAACAATCAGCAAGAGAGATGTGTGTAAGGTGTGTGAACAGTTGATAAGTATGTTTGTTAGATTCGAAACATCAGGAAAATACGAAGTAAATACGGACAAGAAAGTGCGTCGTAAAATGTATAGTCGTTGGCTCTTGGGAATTGACCCTATCTGGGGATAGACGTACACTGTGCCGGCATTCCCACTCGCGGGCCTATCGTACAGTGGTAGTACGCCGCATTCGCATTGCGGAGACAGCAGTCCGATTCTGCTTAGGTCCACCAAAACACCGCTCCGGATCGGAGCGGTGTTTTGTTTGGTTGCTCACGCCCGCGTCTTGTGTGACGAGCATATGAGGAAAGCGTTAGACTTGTCACATGAAAGAAACAAATCTCTGCTATCTCTTCCGTCCCGGCCAGGTGTTGCTCGCCATGAAGAAGCGCGGCTTCGGCGTGGGGAAGTGGAACGGTCCGGGTGGCAAGGCCAATCCGGGAGAGTCACCGGTCGAGGCGCTGGTGCGGGAAGTGCACGAAGAGATCGGCGTCACGGTGAAAACTTCGGACGACCGCGGCATCATCGAGTTTATCTACGCAGGAAAGCCGGATTCAACGACGCGCTGCCGGATATTCTCGAGCACGGACTTTGAAGGCGAACCAGTCGAATCTGAGGAGATGCGACCGCAGTGGTTCGGTGTCGATGCGATTCCGTATCCTGAAATGTGGGAATCAGATGGTGTGTGGTTTCCAAAGCTTCTCGCCGATGAACGCGTGAACTATCGGTTATACTTCAGCAGAGACGTACGTTTTGTGAAACATGAACCGCTTCTCATATGAAAAAGTGGATCGACATTCTCGGCTAGTGCTCTTCCGCTAAACAATTAAAAAACCCCGCCACGAGGCGGGGTTTTTTTGTTAGGCGCGCTTCTTTGCTTTTGGAGTGACGGCTTTTTTGATGGCGATCGCGGGACTGGATTTGACCACCTTGGCAGTCATGTCGTCCCAACCTTCCATCAGACGGTTCTTGATGTCGTTCAGGTCGGTCTTTTTCAGCGTTTTCATGGCCTTTGCCTGCAGCTTCACGGCGTCTTCAACGGCTTTTTTGTACTGCGAGGCCGTTACTTTTTTAGCTTTGACGAGTGATCGAGCTACGTCGGCTTTGGAGCGATAGAAGGCCTCCTCAATGTCCTTGCGCGTTTCTCTGCCTTTTTTCGGCGCGAACAGGATGCCGATCAAGGCACCGAGCGCCGCGCCGACGGCCAGGCCCTTGGCGAGCGATTTAACGGATCCTCTCTTCTTAGGTTTTGCTTCCTTCATAAAAGTGCGGTTAGTCGCGAACAGTATAGCACGGCTGGACATTGTCGAGGAACCTTGGCATCCTGCGGCCGTCTATGTCGTTCTCCATTGGTATTGTCGGACTGCCCAACGTCGGCAAGTCGACCCTCTTCAAGGCGCTGACGCGCAAGCAGGCGCTCATCGCGAATTATCCGTTCGCGACCATCGAACCGAACGTCGGCATCGTCGAGGTGCCGGACGAACGGCTCGCGCAGCTCGCGGCGATTTCGCATGCCGCGAAACTCGTGCCCACGACCATCAACTTCGTCGACATCGCGGGACTGGTGCGCGGCGCGGCGCAGGGCGAAGGGCTCGGCAACAAGTTCTTGTCGCACATCCGCGAGGTCGACGCCATTGTCATGGTGGTGCGCGTCTTCGTGGACAACGACATCATCCACGTTCATGGCCAGGTGGATCCAAAAAGCGATGTTGAGGTGATTCATACCGAACTCGTGATTGCCGACCTGGAAACCGCAAACCGGCGTGTGGATGCGTTGAAAACAAAAGCAAAAGGCGGTTTCACGACGCTGCTCGAAAAAGAGCTGGCTGTAGTGGAGCGGGTGCGCGATGCATTGCAGCAGGGGAATCTTGCCGGCTCCGTGCAGCTTGCCGATGATGAGAAACTGTATCTCACAGAGATACATCTGCTTACGCTGAAGCCGTTTTTGTACGTTTTGAACGTCGACGAGAAGACACTCAAAGAGAAGAGCTACGTCGACGCACTGTCGAACGATCTTTCGCCGCAGATCGCCTTGAATGCGAAAATCGAGGCCGAGCTCGCGGACATGTCGCCATCAGAAGCCAAGGAGATGCTCACGGCACTGGAGATTCCGGAGTCCGGACTCGACGCGCTTATCCGCGCTGCCTACGCCAAGCTTGGGCTTATCTCGTTCTTGACCACGGGCGAAATGGAAACGCGTGCCTGGACGATTCCCGTGGGAACGAAAGCGCCGCAAGCCGCCGGCGTCATCCACACCGATTTTGAAAAAGCATTCATTCGCGCCGAGATTTCGAACTGGAAAGATTTTGTGACGCAGGGCGGCGAAGCCGGGGTCCGGGACAAAGGATTGCTCCGCGTCGAGGGCAAGGAGTATGTGATGCAAGACGGCGACGTCGTCCATTTCCGCGTCGGCGTATAAAAAAGAGCGCCGAAGAGCGAGACCCGCGGGGGACTAGCTCTTCGGCGTGACGCGGAGGATTTCCGCGATGAGACTGTCTGTCTCGTTGGCGCGTGCGCCATGATCGTCGATCACGATCTCCCGCCGGTAGGCGTCCGGGTCGAACGCCACCATGCTCTGGGTGCGTCCCCCGATCGGGACCTTCGGTGTGGTCGCATAACTCACCGTCTCGTCGCGACGCGACTTGATGGGCGCGCTCGGCAATGGCGGCGGAACGGCCGGCATCTCCTCAGTCGGACCTTCCTCGGTGAACACCGGGGAGGGTACCGGTCGAGGTACCGCGATCTGCCTGAGCGCAACGCGCGCGATGGGCGTGTATTCCGCGGGCGGGGGCGCCAGCAGATCGAGGTCGTCGTCGATCTCGAGAGCATATCGCTCCATCGGCGGCGAGAAGACCTTCACGCCCTTCAGCAGCGACGCCTGGAGCTGCGTGATCAACGTGTCGGCGTTCTCCAGATTCGCGTGCGCTGCGCCCAGCTGGGTTTCGAGCTCGGCGATGCGCTCATCGGCCGTCTTGATTTGCCCGGCCAGGAACGTGATGTCCTCGTTGCGCTGGTCCTTCTCCTCTTCGAGCGCGAGCTTGGCGTTCAGGGTCGTGTCGGTGCGCAGCTTGAGCGCCCGGTTCACGGCCTCGACGCGTCGCGAGAAGAGCTGGAGAAGACCGAAGACGACATCCGGATGCTGGAGGAGCATCCGCATCTTTTGCGGCGAGATGGCGTGCAGCTCGCACACCGTCAGCGCCCGCATCGTTGCGGAACGCCGCTCGCCGAGGAAGAAAGCCATCTCGCCGGCCACCTGGCCCTCGGAGACCTCCGCGATCTGCACGCCGTCGATGATGACGGCGAGCGAACCGCGCAGCAACGCATACATCTCCATCGGGTCGCTGCCCTGCTCGAACAGGGTCTCGCCCGGCTGGAGTTCGATCACGCTGCCGCTGTCGCTTCCCGGTATCG
>ERZ1292633.2883-Hain-H41-02um-R1-2883-length-17219-cov-5_pt1 | contig 17219 bp, 6 predicted proteins | sample MGYA00564406_ERZ1292633 | MGnify/ENA primary metagenome ERZ1292633 (study PRJEB36523, sample SAMEA6512639) | groundwater metagenome | collected 2019-01-08 | study: AquaDiva: Metagenomics assemblies of 32 groundwater samples | reverse complement strand
CGTGATGAGTTTGCCTCGACCGCGTGCAGCTCCGTGATGTCGCACGGTGCCACGGGGGGATGCCCAGTGGCGCTTCTCGGGGCCGCGCGCTTTCAGCCCGACGGGCTCAGCATGATGGACGGGAACACATTCGGAATCGAAGACGCCGCCATTCTGGCGTCGTGCCTCGAGGCCCAGTTTGGCCCGGTGGTAGACACGAACATCCCCTACGCTGGGATCATGGAAGTGTTGAAGCGCTTCGGGCTGCATCGCACCACCGTGGCACCGTGCGACATCACGGAGCTGCACGCGGTCGAGGCAAACTCATCACGAAGGCACACCGTCCAGGGATCGGTGGCGCGTATCAGCTCCGCGATGGGGGCGTGCCAGCTCCGCAACCGCCGCATGAGCGCGTCCAAGGTGCGGACGGCGAAGGCTGTAAGATCACTCGTCGAGGATGGGGTCGCCAAATTCGCCACGGTGGAACCCATGTCAAACGCGCTGGAAAGGACGCCCCGCATCATCGCGTGACCACGCTCGCCGCCGCCATCCAGATGCGGGCGCTGCGACAGCATCGTGCACCGCCACGTCCAGCGGCCGTCCGCAAGCCGCACAGCATCCATCCGTGCGCCAGGGCCGATCCAGCAGTGCAACGTGCCGACGTCCATACCCCCCGACTCGTACGCAGGGTGGGACGGGCGGTACCCTGTCGCATGGACCGAGCCGTGCGCGATCCTCGACGTCATCGCGTGAGCGGCGGCGAGGTCGGTGACGCAGCCCAGTAAGGTGGTGCGGCCCATGAATCTATTCTCCGCGGGCCCCTGCGTCAGCCGCGAGGCTCGGCTCCCCTGGCCACCGCCTTCGGCCAGAAACGACGGCAACTGCCGCCGGCAGTGACGCTCCACGGCACTCGCGAAGGGCTCTCCATTGAAAAATGGCAAGCAGGACGACACGGTGTATCCGTCTAGTTTGCACAGGTGACTGGGCCAGTTGATGGCGCTGGTGGTCGTCTGCCAGCGCGTCGGCGACGATGCGGACGACGCCGCCGAGGAGACCACGGGTGGCGACAACATCACCGTGCCGTCCTCGCCATCGTCGTTAGCGACAACGATCAGATCGGACACAATGCCGCGGGTCGCGTTCGACTCGACGTCGCGGCGCTCGATGATGTGGGTCCGGGGAGCAAGTTGGCTTTGTCGGGCGTACTCATTGTACGTCGCCGGCGCCGGAAAAAACGACGATGCACCACCACCTCCACCTCCTCCTTTCCCAGCCGCCAGGGAGGAGGGAAGGTCGCGGATGGCGAATCGCACGGGAGGAATCTGAGAGACCGGGTTGCCGGGCGGGCCTTGCCACGAGTGATCCACCGCCACGAAGCCGTTCTCCACGCCGATGCCCTCTTGACAGACGCAGTCGCGGAGCGCCGACAATAGCAGTTGGCGCGGTGCGAGGGCGAGCTGCGGCCGCCCGTGGCCGCTGGAGAGCAGTCCGGTCGCTTCACTCGAGAGAATGAGCCGCCCGTCGCCACCGCGAATGGTCACGGCGTCCGGCCGGGTCAAGTTGCGCCCGAGGGCCTCCTTGCGCGTGTCCAGCACACCGAGCAGGCGCAGCAGCGCGACGTGCGGCCCCCAAAGCGGAACTGTCCGCGGGTCACGGTCACCCAGCCAAGAGGCAGACGTGCCGTGAGGCACCGCGGCGCCGACCAGCGCGACGCTGACGCCAAGGCGTTTGAGGGTGAGCGCGGCGACCATGGCGCTAACACCACCTCCGACAACGGTCACCGACGTGGCAGCGCGGGCGGCAGGTCGCGACGGCAAGCTAGCATTTAACCCAGAGAACATTAATTTGATCCCTCGTCGGGCGCGAAAGTGTGTGTGTCTGTGGGTGTGCTGAGGAGATACACGAGAACTCCTTCCGCCCACTTGCGGTCCGGAAACAATCGACCGTGCAAACGCCATCAGGAAAATGACAGTGCAGGTAGAACAACAACTATTGGGCGTCAACCGCTGTCCAGTCCCTCTTTCTGCTTGCCTCCCTTCTCACGAGCGGCCCTTGGAGCCAGTCGGCTGCGCGCGAAACGACAACGCGCATAGCTTCTCGGGGTCGTGAATAGCCTTCGCCAGCTGTTCGTTCATCCACATCAGACACGCCTCGTGGAGCTCGAATTCGGCTGGGATCGGCGCCTCCTGAAACGCAAGGAATCGGCCGTATAGCTCACCGAGCACGTCGAGTTTTCGCCAGTGGACGACCCCACCGCCGTGCGCATCGCGAAGGACGGTCGCCTCGGCGCCCTCGAGTCTGCGCAACTCATCCATGGTGACCGCGAGGACTGGGACGATGGGGTACACGGCGGCGTCGGAGACGGAGTCGATGTAATCTTGGTAGTTGCGATAACCGTTCTCGAAGCCAAAAAAGTTCACTAACTCCGCGAACGATCGCCGGGCGCTCGCGCTCAGCAGATCCCATGTGTCCGTGAGACGTGCGATGCACGGGTGTCGCAGCCCGCAAAAAATGGCGAACGCGCTGTGCAAATTGTTCACTTCAATAAGTCTAAAGATAAGAGCGATGAACTTGGCGAGCACGGCGGCGGCCAGCGGCACGGTGCTCGCGGACGCACTCGCGGGCTGTTGTGCGTCAGATTGACGAGCGGATGGCGGCGGTGCCGTCAAGGCAATCAGAATCTCCGTGACCGCCCAAAGGCTGGTCGCCTCCCCTCGGCTCAGCAGCGCCGCTACATTCATGGCTGGATTGAAGGAGCTCTGCACCGTTCGGGTGTGCGCGGAGGCCAAGTGTGCGGTGAGTTCGTGCAGCTTGATGCGACGCAGCAGCGCGTGATCGAAGGTTGTGATTTGGTTCGCCAGGCGCGCGTCGTCGACGTGAAGGAGGCCGAGGGCGTCGCCACGCATGTCGTCAGGCATTCCCGCGATGCCGACCTTCGTCCGGTGCTGCAAGGTGAACAGGAAGTCGACTGTGGCACTCTTCTTCCCAGCGGACTCACGGGATGCCGAGACGCCGGCCAGACGGCCCGACGAGGACGACGTTGGCAATCCCCCAGAACGCTGGCTGTCGAGTTGCTGGGCGGACGCTCGAATCGCGAGTTTGATCTGCTCCGCGCCTTGTGCCAACTCGGCGGGAGCCTCGGACCAAATCCCCGGCGAGTAGCAAAGCTCGTCCAGAAACGTAAGCACTGCCTGATGCATGAGCGCGTCGAAGTGACCCGGGTGGTGCTTGAGCCAGAACAAGATGCAGGAGAGGACTTGAATGTGGACGAGGCGGGTGACCTGAGCATGGTACTTGCTGGCCTTGGCGTTGGCAAGCACGATGTTTGTTGACGGATGCAGGCGGCCGACGGGGTTGCTGGCCACCGCGCCCTGTCGCCCGCCTCCTCGCAATGGGCTCGCGGCGCCGTTCATGCTGTACAGCGCGTTGACCAGCAGTGGGTCGAAGTCGGAAAGGGCGGCGGCGGCCGCCGCATTCCCACCTTGCTGCGCGAGCGCCGTCAAAACGTCCTTTCCCGCGGCTTGCGTGTCCGGCACGGAAATTGTGATCCCGTTGCCTTCAAACTGATCGGTGAAGTTGAGGCTGATCGGCACGAAGGCACGCTGAATCAGCTTCACGAGCAACGTGCGGCTGTCCGTCATGTGCCGATGGGTCAAAAAGAATCGTCGAGTGAACGCCTTGCGGTGTTCGGTCATGGCCTCGGTCATCGACACGTGGGGCACGATTCTCACCGCGGTTAGGTGCTCGACGAGTTGGTTGAGGGGAGCGGCGAGCACATGGCCCGTTGCGGCTGCCACGTACATGCGCTGTTGGCTCTTCTGGCCATGGCCGACGTCGGCCCACATCGGCTCCAACGCCATTTCCGTCAGCAGCGCCAGGCAGACGTCGTTGATCTGCGGTCCGCTCACCGTGGCGCGAATGTGACCCGGGGTGTCCTCTGCCAGCTGCAGCAACGACTGGCGCGTCAGCGACATGGGGCAAAGTAGCATCGCGAGAGCAGACTGGCCGGCGTCGGTGCGCAAATTGATCGGCGCCATGGCGGAGCTGTAGTACTCGTGCGATAGGCCGGCGGTCCGCATCTCGCTCACCATGGTTTGCTCGAGCGCGTGCAAACCCTCGGTGGCGAGGTGGTGTAGCACTAAGTGAGCCAGCACAGGCCCTCCCGGCAGGCGCTCGGCGTCCACACGTTGCTCGCGGCCTTTTCCACCGGCAAAGAGTGTCGCGACCGCGTCTTGGGATGGCGGTGCCTCGGGATTGACGTACTCTAGTTGCGACATCATCGCGCTACGCAGCGGCGGGTTGATGACCCGGTTGGCGTCCGTGCCGTACTTCGCGGTGACCGCCGCCAGCATCGAGGTCTCCACAAACTTGGCGGCGTGCCGGTCGTCGACGTGTCCGTCGGCGTCGGCGTGCTGCTGTCGATACAATCGCGCCAGCCGATCTGCAACCGATGGACCGCCCCCACCTGCATTGTCACCCCCACCGGATTTGTCTCCTCCTCCCTTGCCGCGGCTGGACGACGTCGTCCCTGGGCCCTGCGAACCGACCAAAGTGTTGCCAGATGCGGCACGCATGTGTGTGGGATGCGAAGGGGAATACAACAAACCTTTGGAAGACCTTGTTAATTCAATGGACGGCGGACCTCTTCGAAACGCGCCGTTTGATAACGCCCCGTTGGGAGCCAAAAATGGAACCTATCCCGAACCTCTCGCGTGTGCACCATCCTCGTGATCTACGATGCAAGTTCGACAGAAATAATAATTCACATTTGCGCGAAAAAAAAATTGAGTCGCGCGATCTTGTGAGGTATGTGTGTGCCTTCCCCCCCTCCTCCTTTCGTGGGTCGCGTCCACTACTTGCGGCCGACGCCGCTCCGCAGCAACGCCCAGAAAGCAACCGTTGCGGTCGCCGCCCCCAGGATGGCGGCGCTGAATGCGATGACGGCTGTGTTCGTCGTACCTCCAGCTGCCGTTGGTGTATCGACGACCTCACGTGGTGCAGCTTGACCGGCAAATGGGCGCGGCGGCGGCGTGGCCGTCACGTGCTCCATGGTGGCGGTAAAAGGATTCCCGGTTTCCTGTGCCACGGAATCCAGCGGGGGCCTGACTGGTTCGCTCACGCGATGCGCTCCCTCCACCGCGGCGGCGGCGGGCATCGTGCTCGTTGCACTCAACAACTGTTGCTGCCCGCTGTTCCCTCGAGGTGCGGCGTTATCGTCGTCGATCGTCGATCTCGCGTGTGGCGTACGTGGACGGGACGAAGCCGGCGGAAAGCTCGTCGAAGCATCCGGGGACGCCTGGGTAGGCCCGCCGAGCAGCAGCCGCTGTAAGTCGTTTGAAAATCGAACGGCAGGCGATGTGGGTCCAGGCGCCTGCCGTGACACGGCAATGAGACCGCAGAGGTCGGCAAACGTGAACGATTCGTAGTCCTCTGGCTCGAGCCCTCCGAGACACAGCAGATGCGCTTCCAGCGACGGCACCGCTTGCGCCTCTGAGTCGACGGCACCAGCTGAGGGACTAACGGCTCTAGAAACGTCTATGATGGAGCGTACCACGAACGATCGCCTTGACAGCAATCCTACGCCGCGACTCGGTTCCTCGCCGCCCTCGCCCGCCGCGGCCTGCGTGGTCGGAATCGCGATCAGTCGACGAGTGAGCTGCAACATCGCCTCCGAGATCGCCGACGCGCAGTGCCGAGGTGTATCCGTCCGACCACGCAAGCAAGGTGGCATGCTGTTCAGACCTCCCCGGCTGCCTTGCTGCACGGTCGTCGAGCGCATGAGTACCGGGGAAAGCGCTTTCGTGGTGCTCACAGGCGATCCCGCCGCCTCCGCTGAGTCCATTAGCGAAAAGGTGTCGATGCGTGGCACGAAGCACTCCACCGCGACGAGGCGGCCGTTCACGACGAAGCCACGCGCGTGCAAGGTTGACATCCCCCCGCGCGGCGGCTGCACCGCGACGGCCACCGCCAAGGAGGCACGTCTCGAGTGCACGAGATTTGGAGGGGGGTTTACCTTTTGAAGCAACAGGCAGCTCGCGTCGCGCAGGAAGGGAGTCAGAACACTGTTGATAACTACCGCGAGGGACTTGCTGTCCCCTTTCACGGTTGCTGTCGCGGTGCTGTTGGCAACGACGAGTCCTCCCCCACTGGCCGTCGTCGAGGAAGGAGGACTGGTGTGGTGTACGTGGTCGAGCGACGCGCCACCGGTCGCGTGGGCCTGCATCATACGGGCCACCTGCGCACCACCCTGCAGTCCGACGACGGACAGCGCATCATTGACTCGGCATCGGTAAAAAACAACGCTAATTGTAGATGGGGGGGTTGCTGCCGCTGCCGTGGTGGAGGGTTGTCCATCATCCGGCGTGGTGACTTGGAGCACTTCGTCCACCGTCTCCGCGAGCACTTTGAGGCCGTCAGGGGTCAAGGGCACGCCGGCTGCACATTTTGCCGGCAGGGGTACGACGGCGTCGTATGGCGTTAACGACAACAATTCGTCGTCTGTGTACCATTGAGTAATGCTGTCTAAGTCGATGCTCGCGTCCACGGGCCGCAGCCGATGGCCGTCTTGGTTGCGTTTGCCGTGGGCATCGATCTCCATCTCGATGCCACCGGCGGCGGGGCGACGAACGTCCCAGGCGAGGCCTTCATCTTCGGCCGTCACACCTTTCTCGACCAGCCAGCGCCGGAAGCCCGCGTTGCCCAGCGACATCGCCTGCTCCATGAGCGCCTCGCTGATGAGGGCCCGAGTGCGGTCGTCCTGGTTGGATTCGACCTCGTAGTGATGCGAGAGGCCGTCCTGCCAGGTCTTCATTTCGCCTTCCACGTACCGAATGCGGCCCATCAGCTCTTCCGCGATGCGCAGAAACCGCGCCCGAGATGCGGCAGCGTCAAATGGTGCCCCTTCAGCGCCGACGTCGGCTTCGTGTTGCGCGGCGATCGCGTTGGTATCGGCGGACGCCGCAGCATCCGGTGGCGGCAACAGGGGAGCTGCCTCCGTCTGGGTAACACTTGCGGTGGGGAGTGCCGCAGCAGGAATCGGGCCGTCGCAAGCGACGTTCATCATTTGCGCCGTCAGGAAGGCGATGACGTGTTCACAAGCTGGGTGCTAATATTGCCTCCCGGAAAGACAATCACGCTGTTCATTGAGCAACAGTCATTCGTGCGTTCATCTTTCGATCAAAACAACCGCGATCGAGGTGGGGGACGATGGGAACGATATGGGACGAGAGTGGGGGGACAGGAGCGATTCCCATCCAAGTCGGGAAGGGAGCGATGGGGAAGTGAGAGAGCCAACGCGCCGCTCTCAATATCTCTATGGATGGAATTCTATGGCGCGTGGGCGGCATCCACGCTGACAACATCACGGACATTGGCGCCCCACCCCCGAGAGTTGAAAGGAAAAATACCAGGGGCTTCAAGAGCAGTTGAACGGAGGCGTGCCGCCGGTGGCGCGAAGGGGCCCGTTCCATGGTCCAAGCGATACGGGGTACTCGCCCGTACAACCTACCTGCGGCACACCGAGCGCGGAGACCCCGAAGCCGCTGGGCATCGCCGAGGCCGTGCCACAGCGCCGCGAGGTCACCGAGCCCACTCCACCGCGCTTCCACTGCAACACACGGGCCACTTGACGCGCGCGGGCGTCGGAGGTGAGCGTGCCACCCTCATCCTTGGCGACTGTCGCGGTGCTGATTGATGCTGCCGTCGCGGTGGGCACCGCTGCCGTCGAGGCATGCGGCACGACCGGTGGGGCCCTTTCTCGTCCGAGAGAAGCATCGCCACCAGCCGTCGCGGAGGCGGCTGGCTCAGACGACGACGACGACGCGTTCCATTGATCGCCATGGGTAGCCCGAATCGTTGCGGCGAGCTCCTTCTTGTTCACTTTGCCCATCGCGTTGCGAGGCACGCCTTGGTCGAGCACGACATACTGATGGGGCCTCTTGTACGGCGCAAGCGCCGACTCCGCTGCGCTGCGGCACTGCGCGACGAAGGACGCCGTGTCGGTACACGAAACGGATGACGCTGTCGCCGTGCCTTTCGACGTGTCGCTGTTGGCCAACAGCTTCGGCACGACCACCGCGACAATCATGTCGGACGCGCGGGCCGCCATCGGCACCCCGACGACTGCGACTTCTTGCACCAGTCCACTTTCGAGCATGGCGGCCTCAATTTCCAAGGCCGACACCTTGTACCCTGATATCTTGAGGATGTCGACGCTGGACCGGCCGAGAATCGAAAAGCCAGTCAAGAAGCAGTCGTCGAGGAGCACCTTGTACGTGGTGGCGTGCTCCCAGCACGCGGTGGCATACCACGAATCGCCGACGCTGTTGACGTCGTTAGCCGCCGATTCTAGCGTGCTCCGCTCACGTCGGGGTAGCAACGTGACGCCGAAGTCGACCGTGTCTCCGGTGCGGAACCACTTCTTTCCTTTTACTGTCACGAAGCTTTGCGCGGTCTGCTCGGGCTGACGCCAGTACTCTTTGAACATGGACCCGCTCCGGATCAACAGTTCACCAGACACCACTGGAATCCGGGCGCCTTCCCGACCCGATAGGTATCGTCCGGGGGACGCTGTTCCCGTAAGTGGGATGAACATCTCTTCGCTCCCGGCCGTGACGGCCGGCACGCAGACGGCGATCATGGCCTCCACGGTGGGCAAAGGCATGCCGACGGTGCCGGGAAGCCTTCCGACGGCGGGCAAGACCGGCTGGCTGAAGGCCATGCCAATTTCTGTCATGCCGTAACGCTCCAACAGACGATGGCCGCTCAGCGCCTCGAACCGCTTGAGCAGCGGCACGGGCAAGGCCGACGAGCCGCTCACCATGAGGCGCACGTGACGCGTCACGGACTGTTTCCACGCTTGCCGCTCCCCGGCCGTGTAGCTGCCAGCCTCCAGCGCGTCGCACAGTTTGGCGTACACCGTGGGCACGGCCATGAACAGCGTCACGTCCCCTTGGTGCAGTCGCCGCAGCGTGGCGGGCGCATCGAACGCCGGCGTCATGAACTCGTTGGTCGCGCCGGCGGCGAGGGCGGAGAGCAGCACGTTCACGAGTCCGTGGACGTGATGCAAGGGCAGGACGTTGACGGTGACGTCGCGAGAGCTCCACTTCCAGGCCTCATGCAACACCGCGATTTGGTTCGACAAGCTGGCGTGGGTGTGGACGGCGCCTTTCGGCTTCGCGGTCGTTCCCGACGTGTAGACGATCAAGGCAGGGTCTCGGCCGTGTGGGGCCGTGAAGCCAAGCCCGCCAGCCGCGCTCGCCGTCGCCACCGCCGCCGTTGCGGCCCCCGACGACGACATCAGCGTCCAGACACCTGACGGCGGCGAGACACCGACAACGGCAACTTTTTGGCTATTTGGTTGTTCAGTTCCGACACCTCCGCTGATGTCGCGCATGAAACCTTCCTTCGCTACATTCGTGATGCACACGCAGCTGAGTGAATCGGAGAGGACGTGCTGAAGCTCCGGGGCGGTGTGAGAGTAACACAGGGGCACCGCGACGCAGCCCGCGAGCCACGTGCCAAGCAACGCGACCACGAAGTCATATCCAGGGGGCAGCATGATGGCGACAGTTGTCGGAACGGTGCCGCCGCGCCTGCTGCTGCTCACAGGAAGGGCCGACATGGACGCTTCGGCACGGGGAGCAGGTCGCACCAACTCGCGGATTTGATGCGCGCACGACGTGGCATCTCGCCGCAAGTCAGCGTAAGTGTAACTGGCCCCCCCGCTCGCGGCGCGCGGTGTGGAAGGAGGAGCACGAATCGCGACCGCCTTGTCTGCTTGCCATTGCTGGGCCGTCGTCTCATTCGCATCAGGCATTGCATCGTCAAACGCGAGGCGGCGCGCGCTTTCGGGGTAACGGAACATGGGTGCGGGTGGCCCAGACTTCGAAAATATCACGGTGGCGAGGATGACGTTGCTGCCCCCTTCACTGGTAGCCGTGCTGTCGCTGACAACGGCCGCCGGCAACGCAATTTTCCTTCCATCGTTTCGGCGCTGCGTAACCGCGGAGCGAGCCGACGGAGCTGGTTTTCTGCCCTTCGCGAGGCGTCGTGCATATCGCGTGGCGCTCGCGGCTGTCGGAATGGACGTCAGTGCGGCGTTCGGCAAGCGGTAGGTGCCCAGCAGGTCCCCTTGGGACGTCTCGCGACTCGCGACAACGGCCGCGGCACCGAATGCTGGTGCCACGTAAGGGCCCCGGGGTAGCATGTTGCCGGCGGCCGCCAACGCCGCCACGTGCTGGCTGAATCGTTTCATGCGCACGGGGGAGAGGGACACGACAACAGAGACGAAGCGAGAAACGCTCCTCGCGGAAATATCCTCGGAGGAAGTGAGAGCCCCTAAGGTCACAAATTCGATCACAGTGCAGGTTCTAAATTTACAAGTAGAAGCCGCCGGTTTCCCTCCACCCTACTTCGCCTCCACCGAGACTGAGCGGACATAAATCACCTGCCGTCGATCCATCCAGAGTCGCGGGGGAGCCGGAGCGACCGCGCGAATGAAAGATTTTTCTCGCCCCCAAAAAGAGTCCTCCCTTTGCACGCACACAACCTACCCCGCCGCCTTGCGCACGGGGAAAGTACTACGTTAGCCTCTCTTCGCTTTCCACTCCCTCCACCTACTTCTTCTTCGTCAGCTCGGTCAACTTTGGGACGGCAGTGAAGCAGTCTTCGACCAAGCCGTAATCCGCCACCTGGAAGATGGGCGCTTCGGCGTCGGTGTTGATGGCTACGATGACCTTCGAGTCCTTCATGCCGGCGACGTGCTGGATCGCACCGCTCAGGCCCACGGCCACATACAAGTCAGGCATGACGGTCTTGCCGGTGATGCCAACCTGCCAGTCGAAAGGCACCCACTGGGCATCCACCACGGCACGCGTGGCGCCAACGGCACCCTGGAAATTCGCGGCCAACTTCTCCAGCATGGCGAAGTTTTCACCCGACTTCAAACCGCGTCCGCCGCTAACCACCACGCGTGCGCTTTCGAGCGCCGGTTTGTCGCTCCTTGCGACCTGGTCCTCGATCCACTTCGACGAAGGCGACGCCGGACTGGCGGCTCCGCTGACGACGGCCGCCGCGCCGCCGCTCGCCGCGGTTCGGTCAAAGTTGCCCGCCCGCACGGTGAGGAACTTCACCGCGTCTTTCGATTTCATAGTGTTGATGGCGTTGGCCGCGTAGGTCGCCCTTACGAACGTGTCTTCCGACACGATGCTCGTGACCTCGACGATCGGCATCGCGTCGAATTTAGCGGCCACACGCGGCACCACATTTTTGCCGAACGCCGACGTTGCCGCCAAGACGTGCGTGAAGCCGCCCGCTTTCACCGTCGAGGCCACGAGTGTTCCCCAGTTTTCCGCGAGTCCGTTTGTATACGCTGCATCGTTGACGTAGATGACCGAGGCTACATTCGCGCAGGCCGCCACTGCCTTGGCGGCACCTTCGAATCCCGCGCCGGCGACCAACGCCGTGACGGGACCGCACTTCGCCGCTGCCGAGATCGCGGAGAGTGTCGAGGGCGCCATTTTGCCGTCCGCGACCTCGACCAATAAGAGGCTTTTACCGAGCCGTCGGAGACACGACCGGAGCATCAGGCGATGGGAGGATCAGAGAGAGAAGGGATCGGATAAGCCCTAACTTTGCGCGTGGGGAGACAACGCGAGGTCGCCGCGCACGTTACCGGCGTCGATAAAAAAAGCAACTTGAGCGATGTTTTCGAATGAATCAATGAGAAATAAAGTAAAACCGCATTGTGCGTGTGATTGCTAGCCACTTCGTGTGGTCCATCAGTGGGAGGGGCCAACTACCATTCCTCACTGTCGAACAGCATGCCCCGGCCAGTTAGCGCCACAAGAGGCGGCAAGCCCTGCGACAGCTCCGCGAGGGCGAACGCCCATGCCTCGGCAGCTTCTTCCCTCTCCGCGACGGCGCGCGCACAGAGGTGCTGCTGCCTCGACGAGCCGATCAGTCGCGTCATCGACGTCAGGGGTGGGGGTTCGATCGGAAGTAGCACCAGCGCGGTGTCCGTCATCGGCGAGAACTGCCGGAATAGTTGATTCATCTTCTGGCTGTGCGCGAGCGGACGTTCGAGAATGGCCGACACGGTGACCGGTGTGTGCGGCTGGCTGGAGGGTCTGAATGCACCGGCGTCGTCCGAGGCCGCTCGTTCTCGTTGGCTGTAGAACGGTGGCTCGCCGATGATGATCTCCGCGAGCGGCGTGTCCAGCAGACAGATCACGCGGATTTCGGCAGGCAACCGGTGGTCCTTCAGCTGCGCGGTGGCCTTCGCGTGAGCTGATTCGGCCAACCCGGGGTGCTCCACAAACACGGTGATCCGAAGGTCCGTGGCGTTCTTCCACAGGCCGGCGTCCTTCAAGCAAACCGCAGACAAAAAGAGGACGGCGCAGCTCCAGCGATGAACGTAAAGGTCGACGTAAAAGCGCTTCGGTGCGCCAGCGATTGGCGACGATCCTAGGCGAACGCCGTCGCTCGGTGGGGTTGAAGAGTGAGCGGCGGCTACTGGCAAGGATGTGCCGCCAGCTCCCTTGCCGGATAGCCTCCTCCACAGCTTCTTGGCGAATCCTTGTTGTGCTTCCTTCACCAATCCGAAGCGCTGCTTCAGCCTCGCGGTGTCGAGCTGATTCATGTTCCGGGTGATGACGAGGGTAAAGCCGATGGATACGATATCGTTGCACAGCTCGGAAAACTCCGCCAAGGAGTCGTAGTTCAGCAGCCCCGCTGCGTCGGCGAGCAAGCTGAGTTCCAAGTCTAGCAAGTACGACTCGAGCAACTTTTTCTCCAGAGCGGGGTCGGCGGCGTCCCGGCCCGTGAAAAATGTGCAAAGTTTGCTCACGGTACGTGCCTCCTTGCTGATCGCGTTTCCTTGGCTGTCCCGCCGAGACGCGGCTCTTCCCCTGGGGTACTCCTCCGCGGCGTCTGTCTCATCCGCGGCGGCCGCGTCAGGGGCGACAGCCTGGGACGATCGGCGCCGCCCCATCGACGCGCGCGACTTGATGAACGACGTCCTCCGCCGCAGCAACGGGCGGATGCTCGCGTCGAGCGGGGAGGCCTCTCTGCCTCCGCCAACTTTGGGCGTCGGCGCTTGATCGACGGGTGCTTGAACTTGAGGTGGTGGGTGCCCAGCGGGAGGAGTAGACGCCACCGCTGGCATTGATGGCGCCGCTGCGGGACCGATGGCGCGCGTCGCGGTGGGTGCGGCATGCGAAGTGAAATATTCTTCGCGCAGGCTGGAGGCGTTGATCGGCTCGGCCGCCGCCGCCGACGACGCGCCGGACGACGAGGACGATGTCCCCGGTGGTCGCCTCAGGACTTGAGGGTGTCCCGCCACCCCGAACATTCGCGCCCCTGGCGCCGCGATGCCTGCGGTCCGCTTCAAGCCAGCGGTGATAGGGGGTGGAGCGGGGCGGGATGATGATGACATGGGAGCACGATCAGATAGTTCTGTAGCAGACGGTCGCGGCGAGTCAACGTCGGCGGCTGCTTCGTGTGGGTCGGCGTCGGACCAAGCATCGTCATTGCCGCCACCCTGGGTGACATGAATCTCGTCCATAAGGACCCCGCTGGAGACCACGCGAAGGTCCCTGCCGGCCATCTTTCGTTCGATGTTCGCGCCGATGCCCTGCCAGGCAGGGAGCGGTTCGGCGTTCGCAACCGTCGCATCAAACGCTTTGAAAGCGGGGACGATGGTTGCGTCGGGGGCGGCTGGTGGTTCTTCCGTTTCCTCGGCACGGTCCTCGTCGTCTGCCGACGGCTGCTCCGACCCCTCTGCGATGGACACATGGTCATCGCTCGCGCGGTCGAGCATCTCGTCCAAGGAGAGCATGATCGTGTTTGGCCGCATCCCGCCGAGGCCGCAGCCACGGACGAGCTGCAGCGCCACCTCGCGCATGGAGAGACCGAAACTAACCGTGGAGAAGGCCTTGATCCCGCTCGCGACGACGAAGCTCAGCCACCACTTCTTTTGGGAATGTGCGACGGCCGCCGTTTCGTAAAAGTCGCCTCGGACGGCGGAGCCGATGCAATAGAGACCACCCTTCTTGAAGTTGTTGGCAAAGTGGATGGTGTTGAAGCAGCGCACGGGATGGGTCACGAGCAGCAGCAGCGAGGGCCGCCAATGACGAACGTGCTCTTTTCGTTCGTCCAGTAGCAAGAGCATCTTGCGCACCAGGAAAAATACGATGGGTTGCGATGCGTCCCCCCAGGTGACCTTGGACGAGTCGATGAGATGCTCCACGGTGAAAAACACCGCGCCCGTGATGACGATACCGATCGTCGTGGCCGTCGGACTGATCACCATGCTCACGACGACCGCCGACAACGCGCCGAGCAGCGCCGTCTCCGAGCCAAAGAACCGGTAGATGGGCCGGAAGCTTGCTAGACCGGACGTATTCGCGATGAAGGCACTCAAGTTGAGGGCCAAAAAGTTGAAGCAAAAAACGACCGTGGTGTACTTGGTCAAAATGGCGTACTGGTTGCCCACGAACAGCGACAGCTGGATGATCAGCCAGCACGTCCACACCGCGCGCCGCGGATTGCCCGTTACCCGAATGATGCGGAACAGCCACAGGGGCAGAATGTCGTCCTTCGCAATACCTAGGAGCACGCGGGAGCTACCCACAATGCCGGCAAGGACAGATGCGAAGGCGCTCACCACCGCTCCAGGGGCGAACACGTAGAGGAACGTGGCGTCGTGCAGCACGCGGTCGTTCGACTTGAGCACCGCCCGGTCGAAGCACGCGGCGATCATGAAGCTCATAATCACATAGATGACGAGCGACGTCGTCCACGCGTACATGATGCCGCGGGGAATGGCCTTGGCAGGGTTGCGCAATTCCCCGCTAATGCAGACCCCGGCCATCAATCCCGTGACGCCGGGGAACAGCACCCCGAGCGTCGTGCGCCACTCCACCTCGGGGGAAAAGTCAGGATAAAAATTCGTTTTCAAGTTCTCAAGTTTGAAGGTTTTGAAGCCCTTGTTCGGCTCGCGACGGACAAGGCACTCCACGATGAAGTCGATGAGGCTGATGAGCGTCAGGGCAAGGCACAAGATGCGAAACTGTTTCTCAACCTTGAGCGTGATTACGATCATCAGCACGCCGAGCACCGCCGTGGCCACGAGGACGGTCGGCCAGTACGCGTACGTGTGGCCGTCCTTCTCGATGAAGCTCGGCGCGATGGGGTGCAACACAAGCGGGGCCCCTCCCGAAATGTACAGTGCGCTCGAAATCACGTTGGCGAGTACAAAGACCACACCAACGGTCACGCCGAACTGCGGTCCCAAGTTACGCGAAATCAGCATGTAGGGTCCGCCATCGCCGCAGACGCCGTTGGACGAGATGGCCGCGAGCGAGATACTCGTCAGGCCGGTTACAAAGTAGCACGTGATCAGAGACAATAGCGACAGCCCTAAGCCAGCCTCGCCGATGATCCAGGGCAGGCGGTGAAACACGACGAAGCCCAACACGGCCAGTGCGACGGGCATGAAGACGCCGTCCCACGTGTGCTTCGCCCGGGGACCGATCTTGAAGAGCTCCGATTGCTTTTTGCTCCGCTTGCTCGCATCGACGGCTCCGTACGATCCGAACCCTTCGTCGAACGCCTCCTCGCTCACATCCGAGTCGTCGCTTCCGAGGTGGCTGGGTGATTTGGTTTGGTGTTGGGTTTGGTAGTCACCGCCAAGAAGCGTCGCCGATTCATTTCGTGACGACGATTGGTTGTTGACGCTTGCCACCGCGTCCACCACCCCAGCGGTCGAGGGAGTGTGGAGCAGGCTGGCCCGGTGTCCGCGGGCTGGCAGGGGCTGCGGCGAAATGCCGACGGGGTCGGCCAGCAGTCCTCCCGTGGTTGTCTTGCTCGTCGCGAAGGTGGGTGCGAAAGTGACGTCATTGGATAGAAACGATGCCTCCAAATTGCGACCCGCGGCGAACGCGGCCGCCCGTGGACTGAGCATGGGAGGGAAAGACACGTGTCTTCCGCTCTGCAATCGAGAAAAGCAAAGTGCGGCCCAGACGATCGATCGCGCGTGTCATATAGGCTGGGACGTTATCGTTTGGTCCGCGTGCGAGGGGAGACGCCTCCCAGGTAGGGGGAGACCACACACACATGGGATGGAAAGGCGGGGCACAGTACACACAACTGGAAAAGCCTAGCAGGAGAGGAGGAGCGGGGAGGAAGGGTAGGGCCTCGTCACGGTTTCAGCAGTTCTTCTAACCGCGCGAGCCGCTGGAGCAGGGCATTTTGACGCACGGCGAGCTGTGTTTCGACCTGTTGGTGCACGGTGTGGACGACCGTCTCGGTGCCATGCCGCTGGAAGTACAGCTTGGACGCCTCTTGCTCCTCTCTCGCCAAACGCTCCTCCATTTCTCGACGCTCGCATTCCGTCTGCTCCGCCTCGGCGGCGTCATGCTCCTGCTGCCTCAGCTTCGCGAGTTCTACCTCCGCACGTTTTCGAAGTTCCTCCTGCTGCTGTTCCCATTGGTCGTTCGGGATGCTGCGGCTCAACGGCGCGGGCCGCATCGGCAGCTGCACCGTCATCCGGAACTCCGTCGGCGCGCTCCAGGTGACGCCATCCCGACAGCAAAGGTGCCACAGTCGCCAGTGTTGCAGCATGCCGGTGGCGACGAACTCGGCGACGTAGCCCATATCGGCGATGCTAAAGATGGCGCCTTGCCCCGCTGCATCGGCCCGCGTGGCGCCGGCGGCCGCGTCGGCCGCATCGGCTCCTGCGGCACCGCGTCCCTTGCCGCCTCCTGCACCACCCTTGGCTTCCTTACCGCCTTTGGCCGCGGCCGCCGCAGGTGCCTTCGCAGACGAAGCGGCGGACGTCGACGCGGCACCGCCTGCGCCGCCATCGAGCGCTCCATCTAGAGCATCCGCGGCTGAGGCCGACAGGGCGCTGCCGCCGCCCCCGCCGCTGCCCCCTCCTGCCGTCAAGCCCTCCTTGGCCGCTCTCTCGGAATGGGCCACTAACTGATCGCGGAACATCTGCTTCGCATCCCGCACGTCCCCGGTGGACTCAATCGACGCGCGCATGTCGGTGAGCCAGCGCACGAACATGATGGTCTTCCGCGCGCCGTAGTTGTGCTGGGACGCAAAGAGAATCGCCTCGACGACAAAGTCAACGAGAATAGAGGAGCGGAGGACGATTTTGAAGTCGTCCGCGCAGCCGAGGACCTGCGCCACGGCGTTCTCCACGCCCACCACGTCGCGCCCCTTGGCTTTGTGCA
>ERZ1292633.2293-Hain-H41-02um-R1-2293-length-19678-cov-7_pt1 | contig 17220 bp, 17 predicted proteins | sample MGYA00564406_ERZ1292633 | MGnify/ENA primary metagenome ERZ1292633 (study PRJEB36523, sample SAMEA6512639) | groundwater metagenome | collected 2019-01-08 | study: AquaDiva: Metagenomics assemblies of 32 groundwater samples | reverse complement strand
GCGCGATTCGACGCAGCGCGATTCGACGCAGCGCGATTCGACGCAGCGCGATTCGACGCAGCGCGATTCGCTCGTGGGGTACCAGCAGGTCCGCACGGTCATCGATGCGGCCATCGAGCAGTTGAAGGCGCTCGGCGCATCCGTCGTGGATTCCGTGTCGCTTCCGCGGCGCGACCTGGGGACCGCGATGGGCAACGACTACGAGACGGAGCAGGCCACCGATGCCTACTTCCGCGACCATCCGAATGCGCCGGTGAAGACCCTCAAGGAGATCCTGCTGAGCGGCAAGGTGAACCCGTGGCGCGCGCGGGATGATGCCGCTGGTGGGGAAGACGACGAACGACCCCGGATATCTCCGCGTGATGCAGTCACGCGAGGCGCTGCGTGTGTCGGTGCTGCAGTTGATGGCTGACCAGAAACTCGACGCGATCGTCTACGCCACGTACGACCATCCGCCGACGCTGATCGCGCCCGACGTGCTCACCAACCCGCGCCCCGCCGACGGCTACGGGCGCGGCGACAACCGTGGGCTCAGTCCGGCCATCGGATTTCCGGCGCTTACCGTGCCGGCGGGCTTCACGCCCGACGCGCTGCCGGTGGGGCTCGAGTTCCTGGGGCGGCCGTTCAGCGAAGCGATGCTGCTCGGCTATGGGTTCGCATTCGAGCAGGCGACGCATCATCGGCGGGCGCCGCCGGGCACGCCGACCTTGGTCAGGCGGCCCTGAGCACGGTGGTTCTCGCGTGTAGAACTTGCGTCTTTTGCCTCTCCGTTCTATACTTATATACAGAAGGATAGAGAGGAAGATATGGCAATCAATATAAAGGACCCCGAAACCGACCGCCTGGCGCGCGCGGTCGCCGCGGCCACGGGTACGTCGTTGACCGAGGCGATTCGCGAAGCGCTTCGCGACCGTCTCGAACGGGAATCTCATCGATCGCGCCGAGGAATTGGGCTGGAAGTTCGGCGCATCCAGGAGCGGCTCGCGCGGATTCCCGTCCTGGACGACCGGTCGGCCGACGAGATTCTCGGCTATGACGATCACGGCGTGCCGGGCTGATCCGTGGTCATCGATACCTCGGCGATCATCGCGATCCTGATAAACGAACCGTCGGCCGACCGGCTCATCGCCGCCATCGAGGGTGATCGCACGCGGCTCGTCTCGGCGGCGACGGTCGTCGAGGCGTCGCTGGTGGTGCTGGGCCGCTATGGCGAGGCGGGCGATCCGCAGCTCGACCGGCTGCTGCGCAGCATCGACGCCGAGGTCGTGCCCGTCGACGACGAGCAGGTGGTGCTTGCCCGCGACTCGGCGCTCCGTTTCGGGCGCACCCGGCATGCGGCCGCGCTGAACTACGGCGACTGTTTCAGCTACGCGCTGTCGGTCGCGCGTGACGAGCCGCTGCTCTTCGTGGGCGATGACTTCGCGAAGACCGACCTGGAAGCGTGCAGCTGGTAGGAACGCCTCGGCGACGAATTTGCGGTTGCCGCTGCGCTGCGCTGCGCAGCGCAGCGCTACGGCGCGAGTTCGAAGCCGGCCAGCGCGAAGTGCTCGTCAAGCGCCAGCGCGTGGCGAATGCGCCGCGTGCGCATGACCTCGAAGCTGACCGCGTCGGCGAGGCTGAGGCGCTGGTCGCGATAGCGGCGCAACCAGCCATCCACGGCGGCGCGCTCGAGCTCGCGATCGACGAAGACCACCTCGTGACTGGCATCCTGGTACAGCGCGTCGAGAAACCGCAGCCCCTCGTCGGCGCCGCGGAAGCGACCGAGCAGGATCTGCATCTCGGCGACCACGAGATTCGTGGTGACGAGGGTGACGCCCTCGTCGATCCACCGGCGATAGGTGGCCAGCGCCGGGCGGTGCCTCGCTTCCTTCGGGCTCAGCGCGGCGAACCATCCCGAGGTGTCGAGGAACGCGGCCTTCACCGGCCGGCTGTGTCGAGGAACGCGGCCGATACCGGCATCTTCACCGGCGCTTCCGTTTGGGGGACCCGTACGACTCGGCCAACAGCGCGTCGTGATTGACGGCGGCCGCGCGCGGCCAGCCCTGCGCGTCGCTGGCGTCGACGAACTGCAGCATCGGGCTGGCGGTGCCCTGGTCGCGCGCGAAACTGCGCACCCCGCGCCGCAGGACCTCGGCCTTCGACAGCCCCGTCTCCACCGTCAGGCGATGGAGGAGCGCGCTGTCATCGGCGGCCAGGTAGACCTGCACGGGCTCACGGATGGCGCGGGTGCGGGGCGCAGGGGTTTTCGGCATACATGTAAATTATGCATGGCGTACATGCAATGCAATACATGTACCCGATACCGGGTCGTTCACGCGGGGAGCGGAGCCGGAGTCAGCGGGGTCCGGCCGCCAGCGGACGCAGCGCCAGCTGTCCGCGCCGCGTGAAGTCGATGGACTTCTGCAGCAGCCGCGCGGCCTCCTGCGGCGCGTGGAACCCCACGGAATTCTCGGCTTCCACGAAGTCGAGCAGGAACTGCCCCTGCCGCTGATAGTCCTGCGCCTCCCTGACGGCCGCGCTGGTGGAGTCGGCGGCCCGCGCCCGCTCCAGGTCCCTGATGAGCCCGAGGAGCGCATCCATCGCCAGGTTGCGCATGCCGAAGGTGCGGTCCTGGATGAGCGCCACCCGGGCGCGCAGCTCGGCCTCGTCCTGCTTGTGGCAGGTCTGGCAGGCGCGGTTCACCATCAGCATGGGGCTCTGCACGTGGTGGTCGCTGATCTTCTGCGCCCCGCTCCGACTGAACGGCATGTGACAGTCGGCGCAGGCCACCCCGCTCTTGGCATGCACCCCCTGGTTGAACATCTCGAACTCGGGGTGCTGGGCCTTGAGCACCGGCGCGCCGGTGAGCGTATGCTCCCAGTCCTTGTGGCCGTCCTTCTGGTAGTAGGCGAGGATCGAATCGCCGGCGAGCCCGTTGAACCAGGGGAACGTGAGCCGCTTCTCCTTGCCCTTGAAGTAGTACTCCACGTGGCACTGGCCGCAGACGTAGCTGCGCATCTCGGCGCGGGTGGCCTGACGGTTGACGTCATAGTCCCTGATGCCCAGCGACGCCTTGTACGCGGCGATCCCCTCCATGAAGGCGGGGCGGGTGATGCGCAGGGCCATCGACGACGGGTCGTGGCAGTCGACGCAGGAGACGGGGTGCTTGCCGGTTGCCGAGAGCGCCTCGGGATACGACATCCTGTTGAGGAGCTCGAACCCCTTCTTCAAGTCGCCGCCACCAAGCCGCATCATCGGCGCATACGTCGACGCGTGGCAGTTGATGCAGGTGCCAGGCTGCTGCGTCACCCGCTGCCGCTCGGTGTACTCCTGGTCGGCGAGCATGTACGCGTGTCCGCGATCCTCGCGGAACTCCTTGGAGAAGGCGTATCCCGCCCACATGGTGACCAGCCGCGGATCCTCGGCGAGGCGCGACTGCGACACGGTGTCGCGCAGGTCGGTGGCCGAGCGTGTGCGCGGCATCGCCTCGCTGCCGCCGTAGCGCGTGCGCGTCATGTCGGCGGTGCGCAGGTAGGCGTCGTAATGCTGGGGGAAGTTCTTCCCCCACAGGGCGGGATCGGTGGTGGTGTCGGTGAGGGCCACCACGCGAAAGAACGGGTCGCGGGCTTCGTCCTGCTTGCGCGTGATGTCGCGCAGCAGCATGGCGACGGCGACGGCACCCAGCGCGAAGATCACGGCGACGAGCACCAGGGTGAGCGGCGTCACGCCGCGGCGGGAGTGCGAGGACATGTGATGCGTCTCCATGGAAATCAGCGGACCCAGTGGCCCACGTAGCGATGGCAGACAATGCAGTCGAGCGCGTTCGACCCGGTGCCGCCGTGCCCCGGCGACTTGCTGCCGGCAATGGACGTGGCAAGGTCGCCGTGGCAGTTCAGGCAGGCGGCCTGGGTGACGCGGCGGTTCTTGGCGCGGATGCGCAGCGGGTCGGGGTGCCGCCCCGTGGTGAAGTTCATCGAATGCACGAAGCCGTTCTCACCCTTCACGGCATACTTGTGCACCACGTTGTCGTGCGGCGCGTGGCAGTCGTTGCAGCCGGCCACGTCGCGATGGCTCGAACGCTGCCACTTGGCAAAGTGCTCGGCCATCACGTGGCAATTGGCGCAGGCCGCGGGATCGTTGCCGAGGTACGAGTATCCCCTCGCGGCGACGAACGTATAGCCGGCGAGACCGGTGGCCAGCCCAACGGTGGCGGCGACCACGAGCGCGATCCACTTGAGCATCGATCAGCGCCCGGCGCGGGAACCAGCGTGTGCGATCAGAATTTCCACGCCACGCCGATCCAGGGGGCAAGGATGGTGTCACTCGTGTCGAGCACGGCGAAGAAGCCGAGATCCCAGGAGACGTTATCGCCGATGGCACGGAGGCCGGCAGAGACGAGTGGGTTTTCGGTGTTGGGGAAGAGCCAGTTCTCGGTGACGAACGAGAGGCGCCTGGAGAGGCGCCTGGTGCCGCCGAGCATCACCATCGGATTCCGCGCCGCCTTTCCCTCGGCGAACCCGTAGCCCCCGCCCAGCGTCAACGCACCATCGTTGCCACCCCACGTGGCGACGCCATAGGCGATGCCGAAAGTGTTGATGCTGCCGATGGCGTCGGAGAAGGGAGCGGTGCCAGCCCAGACGCCGACCGCGGTGTTGAGCCGCTCGGACTGCGTGATGGCCACCTTGGGTGAGATGAAGTAGACGTTGTTCTTGAGGAAATTGTTGGAGGGTATCAGGGTCATGGCCGCGCCCAGCGTGAAGCGGTCGGTGATGCCCTTGTATCCGTCCATCAGGAAGAGCCAGTGGTTGGCGAGGTAACCATCGCCCTTCTTGAGCATCCGGCCGGTCGGGCCGAAGAAGAGGCGCGTGGCGTTCGGGTCGTCGGGCCAGTACACGCCATCGTGAATGGACGACGAGCGGACGAGCTTGACGGACGCCACGCTGGCCCGGCGCAGCATGAGCACGCCGGCCATGGACTCAACGCGCGCCGAGTCTCCCCATGATTGCGTGATGCGCCCGAGGACCGTGGAGCCATCGCGGAGCCTGATGAGCTGCCGCATGCTCGTGTCGCCGGCGACGGCCAGCGTGGGCGCTTCCGACGGTGCGGGAGCCTGCGCATTCGCATCGTCCGGTGACACGGCGACGGCGACGACGAACAGGAATGCGAGGGCGCTTCGAGGCATCGGGCAATGGGTGTGCATGAGACAGTCTCCGTCTGCGGGGAGCTCGGCAAGGGCGGCGCGTGAGCCGGCCACCTCGGGATCCGCCGGCCGAACTGGCTCAACCTGAGCCTTCCCGCACTGCTGAACTATACGTCAGATGACGTAGCTGCCTCAATTGGCAAGCGGCGTGATGACTGTCCGCAGCGGCGCACGATAGGAGTCGAGGGCGTCGAGCACGCCATTCACGGCGGCCGCATCCAGCGGCACCGACTGCGTGACCACCGGTCCGAGGTCCAGCGCGCCGCGCCGCGCGAGATCGATGAGCAGCGGCAGCTCGGCGAGCAGGTGATCGTTGGCGCCGATGAGTTCCGTTTCCGGGCCAAGCAGATGATGGTAGGTGTCGAGCGAGAGCGGCGTGCGTGACAAGCCGGCGATGACGGCGCGTCCGTGCACGGCGAGCATCTGCACGGCTTGCTGCATGGTGTCGGGGGCGCCGATCAGCTCAAGCGCGACGTCCACGCCGAGTCCGCGCGTCGCGTCACGCACCGCCTGCACGACGTCGGTGCGGCCGGCCTGGATGGTTGTGGCGCCAAAACGGCGGGCGACGTCGAGCTTCGCGGCATCGAGGTCGATGGCGAAGACCTCGAGCGCGCCGAGTGCCCGCGCCAGCTGCACGGCGGAAATGCCCAGCCCACCGATGCCGATGACCGCCACGCGCTCGCCGGGCTGCAGGCGGCCCCGGCGCAACGCGTGCAGCGAAGTGGAAGTCGAACACATCATCACCGCGCCGTGCTCGAACGAGACCTCATTGGGCAGGAGCACCGCGTTGCGCGCGGGCACCACGATGTATTCGGCGTAGCCGCCATCCCGATGGTTGCCGAGCATCTGGCCGTCGGGGCAGAACTGCTCGCGTCCGGCGACGCAGTGCGCGCAGCGCCCGCAGGTGACCAGGTAATGAAGGCAGACGCGGTCGCCGATGGCGTGGGTGGTGGTGCCGGCGCCCAGTGCCGACACGACGCCGGCGACTTCGTGCCCAAGGGTGCGGGGGAGCCGGGAAGAGCCGGCGCGACCGGCGCGGTAGTGCGCGTCGCTATGGCAGATGCCGGCGGCGCGCACCTGGACGAGCACCTCACCCGGCTGCGGAATCGGGGTGGGAATCTCACGCGCGACGAGTGGCGCGGCGTGCTGTTCGAGACGGAGCGAGCGCATGCGTGCAACATGCAGGAGCGCGGGCCCCCGGGCTAGGAGGTTACCTCTGTGGCATCACGACCCAGCCGCGTGGCGCAATTGCCCGACGACAGGCGATGCGGGATGCGCAGCGGCATGCGTTGCACTTGCCCCCTGCTGCGCGCTCGCCTACGGTTCAAGTAGCCCCTACGGTCGGTGCGGATTTCTCCGATGGCAGGGCACCGCAGGGCATTCGTCGCGCCCTGTGCGGAAGTGGCAAGCGCGAACTCTGCGAGACGAACAACCCGCCGTACCATGCCGTCGCGTCGCCTCCTCCCGAGACGCAGGTCTGCTACATTCTGTGCTGCACGTCGAGCGCGCGCCGGTTGAGCCAGGACTCGGTGCGGTTGTATTGCCTGTCGTTGGAGTTCGTCGCAGTCCGCACCGGTGGCCAGTGCAGGCGATGGCGAGAGTTCCTTTCTCTTGCGGAGAAGTGAAATGAAGCTCGGGAGACTGCTGTCGGTGGTCGGTGTCGCGGCGAGCCTGGCGTTGGCCAGCACGGCATCAGCCAAGGTGGTGTCGGTCGTGTGGACCTGCAACAGCGACGGATTCGAACACGTGGTCATCACGCACGAGGATGGTACGGTCAGCGAGTGGATAACGAAGGCCTGCGGACCGAGCTTGGCCGTGGGGAGCGGATTCCACTTCCACTTTGCCGACAAGTCGCAGATCCTGCCGGGTGGCCGGGCGTTCCTGAACACGCTGGAAAAGGGCGGGACCATCCCGGCCAGGCGTGTTGCCGGGCAAGGCACCCGCGCCTCGCGCATTCCAGCGGGGAGGACGGAGTCCATCCAGCTCAGTCAAGCCGACGTTGGCCCCCAACTCGCGGCCTGGCTGACGGGTGTCGCTCCGGATTGGCGAGGGAAGGCAGAAGGTCCTGCGAAGGCGTTCAGCATCTTCGATCGGTGGGGAAAGCTGATCACGGCGCGGGGCCCGCTGGCTCTGGTGCCTGGCGACGTGGGCCTGGCCGTCCCCGCCAAGGGTGAAGCCGGCGACAAGAGAAACGCCAAGGAGCGCTGCCTGGACAAGCATGGGTTCTGGCGGGAAAAGCCGAAGGGTGAGTGGGGCTGCTGGACGTCCGTGAAATAACGCGCAGGAACAGGGCGTTTTCCCCCAGACAGGTCGTCCGCCACACTCTCCCAGGGTGCACGTTGACCAGGCGTCGCAGGTTCGTCGTTTCGCTTGTGTTGTGCTTCATGTCGTCGAGCGCACTCGGTGCGCAGCAACCCGCTGATTCCACGATTACCGTGGCACCGGCGTTTGCCGTCGATCGCTATCTGGCGACGCAGGCGCCCATCGAACTGACGCTCAGTCGCGCGCCGGCCGCGTCGGAAGGACGCCTCGCCGTCTTCGTCGGCACGTCGGACCTGACGGCGCTGTTCGAGGCAAGGGGGTCGAAGCTGGTCTTTCGCCCGAACGGCGTCGGCCTCCCGTCGGGTGAATCGGAACTCAAGGTCTTCCTCGTCAACGGCGCCGCGTGGAACGAGCTGGCCAAGATCCCGATCCGCGTGCTGACACCGCGCGGATTCGAGCAGTCGCAGTTCGACCCGGCGCTGGAACTGCGGAACACCGGACAGCTCGCCGAAGGGCACTCCGGCTCACAAACCCCGAGTACCCGGCCGACCTACCAGTCGCTCGCCGGGACATTCGGGTTGCAGACGTCGCACAAGCGCGACGGGATGTCGCTGACGTCGGACACGCACCTCCTCGGCGCCAACGAGCGAAGCGCCGCACTGCGGTTTGCGGAGCAGGGCGACCAGGCGTCACGCCTCGACCTTGCCGACTACGTGCTGCGGCTCGAGGGCAAGAACGCGGTGCTCTCGGTCGGGCAGGTGAGCACGGGGATGAACCGTCACCTGATCAACGGCTTCGCCAGCCGCGGGGTCACGGCGGTGGTCGCCGGGTCGCGCGCGCAGTGGTCGGTAGGTGTCGAGAATGGCACGAGCATCGTCGGCACCGACAACATCAGCGGCCTCGCCAACGGTGACCATCGTATCGTCTCGACCGGTCTCGCCTGGGAGGTGCTGCCCTCGCGCGCCGGTGCGCTGCACGTCGATGCGACGCTGCTGCACGGCTCGCTGTCGTCGACACCGGGATTCACCTCGGGTGGCATCATCTCCGCCGACCAGAGCGACGGCCTGGGCGTGCAGGTTGCGGCCAGCACCCCGTCGCAACGGTTGCGCCTCGCCGCCGGGTTGTCGAGCAGCAGCTCACGGTACGCTGCCGATCCGCCGCTCCTCTCCGGCGGTTCGATCATCCGGAGCCCGGCGCATCGCAAGGCTGCGCGTTACGCGGAGGTCAACGTCGGGGTGCTGCAGGACCGCAAGGTCTTTCGCACGGTGCCCGTGACGCTCAACCTGTCGCTGAATCACGAGCGCGTGGACCCGCTGTACCGGAGCGTCGGCATCTACACGCAATCGGACATGGCGCGCAACGGACTTGGCGTCAGCGGCAACATCGACGTCGTCAGCGTGCAGGTGGCGCACGGACGCACGACTGACAACCTCGACGACGTGGCCTCGCTCCTGACGAGCCGCACCCGCTCATCATCGGCGATGCTCGGCACTCCGCTGGCCGCGCTGCTGCGCATCACGCACCGCGCGGAATTGCTGCCGACGCTGTCATATGGCGTGCAGCGGATGCACCAGTTCGGCGCCGGCATCCCGACAGGCGGTCTGTTCACCGCGTCGGACATCCCCGACCAGCTGAGCCTGGTGCACGATGCCAGCCTGCAGTGGCAGGTGAAGCAGTGGCAGGTGGCGTACCGCGTGAACGTCAGCGACCAGGACAACCGGCAGCCCGGGCGCACGCTGGCCGACTTTGCGACGCAGACCCAGGGCGTCACCATCGGCGTGACGGCGAGTTCCACCCTCACGCTCGGCCTCGATCTTGGCCTCGAGCGCCAGGAGAACAAGGAGCTGTCGCAGGTGAACCACGTGCGACGCGCCGGCCTCACGGGCAACTGGCGCCCGACGCCGCTCACGACGCTCGATGGATCGGTGACCGTTTCGAGCACCAGGGATCCCGGCGCCGGCACCGATGCACACGTGTCGTCGATGCAGGCGGGCATCTCCCGTGGCATCAAGCTCTGGCGCTCGGCCGATGGCGCCCCTCGCGGGCAGGCGTTCCTCCGTTTCTCGCGACAGTCCAACGAACTGATCAACCTCGGTAGATTCTTCGCACCACCGTCGCAGCAGGGCAGCCTGTGGAACGTGGCGTCCGGTCTTTCCCTTCGGCTCTTCTAGGAGCAGCACGATGACGAGTCGACATGTGGTGCGTGCGCTGCTGGTGCTCGTTCCGGGCATCGGAGCCGCGCAGATGGGCCGTACGGACATTCAGGTAGCGCCGGCGGTGGTCAGCGTGAATACGCAGGGAGCGACGACGGCTATCCTGACCTTCAGCGGGGTGGGCAGCTACGCTCCCGCCGAGGGGATTTTTTGCGCGAGCGTGATCACGGTGCCGGATCAGGGCGTGCGCTGCGACCCGGCGACGATCTACGGGCAGGCGCCGGCCGGCGGTTCCCGCGCCGTGTCGGCGAGCGGCGTGTTCATGGACGTCATGTCCGTTCCGGCATCGGTTGCGCAGCGCGCGTATGAAGCCGCCCTCGCCGGACGACCGGCGAAGTTCTTCTACGTGCGCCGTTTCGTGGCGTCGTCGGCGACCAAGCTGTCCGGACCGGACCGATACGCGGTCGTCGGCTGCGTGCTCGGTGGCGGAGGAGCAAATGCTCCCTTCGCCCTGACGAACGTCCGCCTGCGCGTTGAACCGGAAGCGCCGGTGGTGTTCGTGAAGCGCGGTGACCGGCCGCCGCAGATGGTGGCGGAACTCGCCTACACGGGCACGGGACGACTGCGCGGACGCTGGGAGATCGTGCTGCCCGGTGAGGAGCGGCCGAGCCGCAACGACCTGATGACCGAAGGGTCGCTGCCCCCCGCCGAACGCGGGCTGCAGCGCCGCTACCGCGAGATCGAGCGATTCAACGTGCTGCTCCTGCCCACGGGACGGTTCAGCCTGCCAGGCCCGGATCCGGCGCGGCTGCCGACGTCGGTGGATGGATCGTATACGATCCTGCTGCGCATCGAGACGTCGGACGATGCACTCAGCGACACGAGGATCGTCGGCGCGGGCGGCACCACGGTGATCCACAACGGCGCGTCGGCCGGTTTCCCGATGCCGACGCTGCGCTACATCGTTGGCGCGAGCGGTGCGCGCGAGGCGCCGCTGCGCATTCCGCAGAACGTACGGTTGCGGCTGCCGGTTCGGGATGCGCTCGTCTCGCCCGACTCGGCGCTGGCCCTCAGCTGGACCGACGTGCCTGGTGCCGGGCGCTATCGCATCGAGATTGAGCAAGTGACGGACGGTGCGCGCGTGCTGTCGGCGATCGTCGCCGCGGGCACAGGCCGCTATGACGTGCCGCCGTTCGTGCTGGCACAGGTGGCGGGCGGCAGGGTGCGCTGGCGCGTGAGTGCGCTCAACGCCGCCGGCAGCGCCATCGGCCGCAGTGAATGGCGCAGGGTGCAGCGGCGATCAAGACCGTGACCGAGTCCACGGTGAAGGTCACGACGCATGCGCCTGATCGCGACTGCATCCACCTGAAGGTCTCCGGTTCGAGGAGGTGCAGATGAAGAAGGTCCCGGAATTTGAAACAGCGAAGGGTACGCCGAGCACGAAGACCAGAAGTGGCCCAAGCAGGCGCCATCGCCCCATGCAGCTGCTGGTTCGAACGATCGGTGCCATTTCGGGCACGCATTCCACCCATGTGAGGAACATCATGATTGAGCACGCACGCGACGGCCGACGCGAGTCTCGCCCGTTCAGGATTCCCGCGGTCGCGACGATGGCCGTCGCGCTGTTCTTCGGCACGATGACCGCGGCGCCGGCGGGGGCGCAGGCCCCTGCTCACACCGGCTCGCTGTCCGTCAAGAAGGTCGTGATCAACAACTCGGGTGGTCCGATCACCCCGCCGCCGACCTTCGCCACGACGACGCACTGCTCGCAGAATGCCGCGACGCTGCCCGTGCACACGCCGGTCGCGGTGCCGGGCAACACGACGGTGGCGCAGCCGGGACAGATCAACACGGGCCTCATCTGCTCCGTCACGGAAGTCGTGCCGCCGCCCATCAAGGGCCTCGCGGCGTGCAAGGGACGCGACGCCACCTGGACGGCGGCGTATTCGCCGCCGGAGACGATCGTCACGGGTCAGACCGCGCTCCTCACGGTGACGAACACGCTGACCTGCAACCCGCCCACGGGCGGCACGCTGCAGATCCACAAGTCCGTCGTCAACACGCTCAACGTGCCGACACCACCGAGCTTCAACATGGTCGCGTCCTGCACGGGGATGAGCCCGGTGCCGGTCACGGTGGCGGTCAATGGTACGGTGACGGTGCCGCCGGCCGGACAGATTGCCGGCGGGACGGTCTGCACCATCACGGAAACGCTGCCACCGCCGGTGCTCAACGTGAAGGCCTGCCAGGGTGGCTCCGCGTCGTGGGTGGCGAGCAACCCCGGCCCGCTGACGGTACAGGTTGCACAGACCACGGGCACCATCATCACCAACACGCTGACGTGCGACAAGGCGCCGGCCGGCGGTCACCTGACCGTATACAAGGTGGTGGTCAACTCCACCGGCGGGGCCGCACCGATCCCGCCAGTCTTCAACGTGACGGCACACTGCACGCTTGGCGGCGCACCGACACTGCACGTGACGCTGCCGGCTCCGGCGAACGGTGGTGTCTCGGCGGCCCCGCCGGTCGCGCTCGGCAGCACCTGCAGCATCACCGAAGGGCCGCTGCCTTCCATCGCCAACCTGCCGGCCTGCAAGGGCGCCACGGCCTCGTGGACGAAGAGTTACTCGGGCCCCGTGACGATTTCCGGAGGGGCAGCCGCGACCCTCACCGCCACGAACACGCTGCGCTGCGACCCGTCGTCCAACACCGGCTCGCTGAAGGTGATCAAGTCGGTGGTCAACGCCACGGGTGGGCCGGCACCGATTCCGGCGACGTTCGGGATGACGGCCACCTGCACGACGGGCCCGAATCCGGCCTTTGCGGTTGCGCCGGGCGCCACCGGCACGACGGTCAACGGCATCGCCGCGCCGAATCAGTGCGCCGTGTCGGAGGAGCGCCTTTTCCCGATCGCGATGGCGGAGGGCTGCCGCGGCCCTGCGTCGTGGACGACGGCGTACTCGCCCGCCCAGCCGGTGGCGATCACGGCCGGCGGCACGACGACGGTGACGGTTCGGAACACGCTCACCTGCGACAAGCCGACGAACGTCGGATCACTGAGGGTGATCAAGTCCGTGGCCAATTCGACCGGCGGACCGGTGACAATGCCGGCGGCTTTTGCGATGACGGTCACGTGCACGCCGTCCGGTCCGACGAACCAGCCCATCTCGGTTCCGCAGGGCTCCACGGGCACGACGGTCAGCGGCATTGCCGCGCCGAGTCAGTGCACCGTCACGGAGACACCGCTCGCCTCAATCTTGCACGCGGAAGGATGTCAGGGTGGCAGCGCGTCGTGGTCGACGGCGTACTCGCCCGCCCAGACGGTGGCGATCACGGCAGGCGGCACGACGACCGTGGCGGTTCGCAACACGCTCACCTGCGACAAGCCGACCAGCGGGGATTGTCCGAACCCCGGGATGAGCACCATCGGCTGCCGGGTGACGGTCACCATCAAGCGGTCGAAGGGGCCAAACATCTACTCGGTGCTCGCCTCGCCGGCAGCCACCTCGCCGACACCGACCCCGAACATCGCGCCGAGCACGTCGGCGAGCTGCGTCATCGCCGGCATGGCCATGATCAACCATGTGGCGTGCTGGTTCAACTACAGCACGAATCCCACGCCGGTCACGTTGACCGCGACTTCATCGGCGGGGGCGCTGCCGGCCGGCTTCTTCTGGTCGGGCGCCTGCAGCGGGTCCAGCCCGACGTGCCCGGTGAGCGCCAAGCTCATCATGCCGCCGAGCGTGATTGCGAACTTCCCGTAGTCCAGGCTGTTCCGCCCGCCCACGTCCGCACTGTTGTCGAGTGCGGCGTGGGAGTCGGCGCAGTCATGCGCTGCGGGTCATCGCCGGCGAATCACTTCTTCGGGAAGACCAGCGCCAGCGCTTCCTCGGAGGTGAACATGCAGCGCCCGTTGTGGCCGCAAGACGGCACGGGCGCCGCCTGGTGCGTGGCGCCATGGCGTTCGTTGGCGTAGCGGTGGTAGGCGAGGCCGCGCGCCATGCGCGTCGGCCCCTGCGCCATCGCCGGGCATGAGCCATCGAAACCGAAGAGCGGCAGGATATCGTATCCGCCGAGCAGGTAGATCACCGGTCGTGACGTGAACTGCTTCCTGAGCTGGTCGTCGGTGAGCCGCGCGCTGTATCCCGTGCGCCCCTTGAGGCCGGACGGCCAGTTGTCGTAGGTCGTGCAGCTGTTCGCGTCGTTGTAACGGGTGAACGGCGGCGGCGGGTTCTCCGGCAGCGGCAGCTGATAGCCAGGCGGCAGGGCGGCCACGGTGCGCGGCACGGCGCTCACCGACGGGCGCAGGCTGTCGAGATACGCGTACGACGCGGGGTTGGAGACCATGTACGTGACCAGCACGCCGAGCTTCTCGTGCACCTGGTTGGCCATCGCGTAGCGCTGCGCGAACTGTCCGCCGGCCGAATGTCCGCCGATGACGATGGCCGAGAGATTCGGAAAGAGGTCCTTCCGGGCGAGTTGGCGCAGCAGGTCGTCGGTGATGTCGAACGACGTCGGCGTGGCACCACCGCTTCCTGCTCCCCCGGCCGTCCATCGCCCGGGGAGATGACGATCGAGTTCTCCAGCGTTCCCGCCAGGAACGCGGCGGCCAGCGCATGACGGTAGTAGTTGTGCGCATCACGCCCGGCGCCATGGATCAGGGGGAATGCATGCCAGGCAGCGGAGCCATCGCATCGCGTTCGTCATCTCGACTCCCGGGCGATCATCGCCATGACAGTGGCAACAGGGCCAATCACTGCCGCGGTCGGCTGCGCCGGGCTATTCTTCATGGTCGATTCCAGAGTCCCCCTACCGGCCCAGCGACCAGTGTAAGCCTCCCTTCTCTCGGCGAGCCAGCTCCCCTCTCCATTCGCTCGCGCGAGGCTTCCCGCAGCGCCACCCTGGCGCCGGCTCCCGGCGCACCCGGATTCCATTTCATTACGAGCAGTGACAGACCCCGGATTATCGCCACGCAGCGACTCGAAGGCGCTGGCCGACGCGATTGCGCGCCGTCGGACGTTTGCGATCATCAGTCACCCCGACGCGGGCAAGACCACGCTGACCGAGAAGCTCCTGCTGTACGGGGGCGCGATCCACCTTGCCGGGTCGGTCAAGTCGCGCCGCGCCGACCGCCATGCGACGTCGGACTGGATGGCGATCGAGCAGGAGCGCGGCATCTCGGTGACGTCGAGCGCGATGCAGTTCTCGTACAATGGCTACGACATCAACCTGCTCGACACGCCGGGGCACGAGGACTTCTCCGAGGACACGTTCCGCACGCTGATCGCTAGCGACAGCGCGGTGATGCTGCTCGACAACCGGCGCGGGGTGGAGGATCGCACCCGCCAGCTGTTCGCCGTCTGTCACAAGCGCCGCACGCCGATCTTCACGTTCGTCAACAAGTGCGACCGCCCGGGCCAGGATCCGCTCACGCTGGTGACCAACGTCGAGGACGAACTCGGCATCGCCTGCTATCCGGTGACCTGGCCGATCTTTCGAGATGGCGCCTTCGTTGGCGTCTTCGACCGCACGAACTCGAGCGTTTCCCTTTTCAGTCGTGACGAGACGCACGGTGCCCGGCGTGCGCCGGTCACCGTGGGATCGGTGGCCGAAGACCGGCTGCGAGCGATCCTCGGCGCCGAGGTTCACGCGCGGCTGGTCGAGGACATTGCGCTGCTGGACGGCGCCGGGCACGCGTTCAACGCGGACGATGTGCGCGAGGGCCGGTTGTCGCCGGTCTTCTTTGGCAGCGCCCTCACCAACTTCGGCGTCGAGCCCTTCCTCCGGGACTTCCTCGAGCTCGCTCCTCCGCCCGGACCGCGCGAAACCACGGACGGCGTGGTCGAGGCCACGTCACCGCACTTTTCGGGATTCGTGTTCAAGATCCAGGCGAACATGGACCCGCGCCATCGTGATCGCGTCGCGTTCATGCGCATCTGCTCCGGCCACTTCCTGGCGGGAATGCCCGTGACGTTGGCGCGCACGGGAAGCACGATCCGCCTGAACGCGCCGCAGCAGTTCCTGGCGCGGGAGCGCTCGAGCATCGACGAGGCATGGCCGGGTGACGTCATAGGCATCATGGACCGCGGCGAACTGCGAATTGGCGACTCGGTGTACACGGGGCCGGCAGTGGCCTTTGCCGGGATTCCCCGGTTTGCGCCGGAGCATTTTGGCCGGTTGCAGCTGCTGAACCCGATGCGCCGAAAGCAATTTGACGCCGGCCTGGCGCAGCTCACCGAGGAAGGAGCGGCGCAGGTCTTCTACGACACGCGCGAGCGGCTGGCCGGGCCGGCGCCGATGGTCGGGGCGGTCGGACAGCTGCAATTCGACGTGATGCTGCACCGGCTCAAGAACGAGTATGACGTGCAGTGCCGGCTGGAGCGCCTCGGGACGCGATATCCGCGATGGGTGCGCGGACCCGCGGCCAGCATCGAGCGACTGGCCGGTGACCGGGGGTGCACGCTCCTGTACGACCTGAACGGCGAGCGGCTGGTGCTGTTCTCGGACCAGCACACGCTGCGCTGGGTCATCGAGCGCGAGAAGACGCTGACGTTCGACACGGCGTCGCCCTGACGCCGCCCGACTCAGCAGGGGACTTCGCTCCATGACCATTCACCGCGTACCGACCGCCGATCCGGCTGACGCCGCGTCGTTGCTGAAGGGCGACGCACCGCGCCTGATCTTCAAGCACAGCCCGACGTGCGGGATCTCGACCAAGGCGTACACCGAGGTGTCGATGTTCGCCGACGAGCACCCGGATGTCCCCGTCTTCCTCGTGGACGTGATTGCGCAGCGAGCCCTGTCACGGCAACTCGCGGTGGAGCTCGCTTTCCCCCACGCCTCTCCTCAGGTAATTCTCGTGGCTGACGGCCGGCCGTTCTGGAGCGCGTCGCACGGGGGCGTCACGGGGCGGGCGATTGAGCGCGCGCTCACGCTCGCGCTACCTGATGACCCCGAAGGAGAACACGGTCCGCGAACGATACGGTGATCCGGGTCGGAGGATCGTCGACGGGAAGTTCGCGTGGTTGGGCGAGTCGGGGTAATGCTGGGTCTCGAGGCAGAACCCGAAACGGCGCTGATAGTAGTTGCCGCCCTTCCCGATGATCGACCCATCGAGAAAGTTGCCGGAGTAGAACTGCACGCCGGGTTCGGTGGTCGACACGTCGAGCGTCCGGCCGCTGGTCGGTTCGGTGACCCGCGCGAAATGGACGAGTCCCGGCGCGCTCCGGTTGATCACGAAGTTGTGGTCGTATCCACCGCCGTTCCTGATCTGTTCGTCCTTGGCGTCGATACGCGCCCCGATCGAAGTCGACGCCCGGAAGTCGAACGGCGTCCCGCTCACCGGAGCGATCTTGCCCGTCGGAATGAGCGTGGCGTCGACCGGCGTAAAGCTGTCGGCCTCGAGCGTGAGCAGGTGGCCAAGGATGTCGTCTGAACCGGCGAGGTTGAAATAGCTGTGATTGGTCAGGTTGACCGGGGTCGCCTTGTCGGTCGTGCCCTCGTAGTCGATCACGATCTCATTGCGCTCACGCATCAGCGTGTAGGTCACGCTGGCCGTGAGGGTGCCGGGGTATCCCTCGTCACCATCGGGGCTGACCAGCGTGAACGTCACGCCGATGCCGCTGT
>ERZ1292633.2880-Hain-H41-02um-R1-2880-length-17241-cov-7_pt1 | contig 17241 bp, 18 predicted proteins | sample MGYA00564406_ERZ1292633 | MGnify/ENA primary metagenome ERZ1292633 (study PRJEB36523, sample SAMEA6512639) | groundwater metagenome | collected 2019-01-08 | study: AquaDiva: Metagenomics assemblies of 32 groundwater samples | reverse complement strand
ATGCGAAAAGGATGGACCGCTCAAATTCAACTACAGTCGGGACAACCTCCCTCATGGAACGCCGCAATGCTAATCGGGACGGCAGGGCAACGACCTGCCTAACCGGGCAGCGATCTAGGCACTATTTCCTCGGACTCCCGCCGCAAGCCGAATGAACTCCTCCCGAACGAAAGGATGCAGCCGATCTGCGAAATCGTCCCTCAGTTGTAGTACCCGGATGATCTCCTGCACATCGCCGAGATCGCGGATGCGACCCGGATTGGTCATTCCCGAAGCCAACTTCAACTCAATCAGAGTCGCAAGGCGAACGTAGCGAATCCCGTCGATCTCGACCGCAACATCGGCGGGGTTCGGGAAAGCGACCGGCTTGGGCTTGCCGTCGCCAGGGTATCCGCCCGCCACTACAAACTCGATGCGTACGCCCGTCCGGGTGTCGCGGACGTTCTTGCTGCCCTCGAAGAGGGGACGATAACCCAAACCGATCAGAGACTTGTGAATCGTCTCGAGCGACGCTGGGGCAACGAGAATGTCGACGTCCTCGGTAGTCCGCCGATATCCGTGGGCGACCAGCGCCATTCCGCCCATCACGGCATAAGGTATCCCAATTTCGCGCAGGCGTGCTGTTATCCCTCGTAGCGATTCGTAGACCGGATCCGCTTGCATGAAGAATCTCGATGCCTCCTGAATAGCCGCCGAACCGCCACGGCGAACGATGGTCTCGAAAGGCTCCATACTTCTTGCTATCATAACCGAAGGGCAACGTCCGTTGTACCGGGAGCTGCCGGGCTTCGGAACGGACCTAGGGCGGCTGGAATACCCGGAGGACTCGCACATGGCCGATAACTTGGCGGAAAAAGTGGTCGATTGGCGGGAATACATTGTCTGCAATCCCGACATCCTTTGCGGTAAACCGACGCTCAAAGGGACGCGGTTGTCCGTGGAGTTCGTGCTTGGACTGCTTGCGGGGGATTGGGACCGCAAGGCGATTGGTGAAAACTATCCAAACCTTACGGAGGAGCGGATCCGGGCCGTGCTCTCTTATGCCGCATACACGTTTAGTGAGGATCGGTTTCATCTTCTCCCACCCGTCGCAGCGACCCCATGAGCGCGAAGTTCTGTGCTAACGAGAATTTCCCCCGCATGATCGTACGCTGGTTACGCGACGCCGGCCATGACGTCTTGTATGCGGCGGAGGAATACGTCGGCGCGGCGGACAACCTCATCCTCCAAGTAGCGAACGACGACCAGAGGATTGTCTTGACCTTCAACCGTGATTTCGGAGAACTCGTGTTTCATCATCAGGTGTGGGTTGCGGGTGGGATCGTATTATTTCGTATTCCAACGGACTCAGTCGAGCTGATGCTATTGTTGATCCGTTCCTTTTTTGAGTCTGCTCCTCCACTTAGCGGATTTTTCACGGTTGTCACGCCCGGACGATTTCGTCAGGCGCCGCTTCGGGGGCACGAATGAAGCACGTACCCATTCTTCGCCACGGCCAGCCTTACGAAAGCATCGACAAGGTCGAGCTTGTCCACCACGCCACCGGCGAGGTGGTCGCGACGGTGAGTCAGGCCAATCCGGGCATGGTCGTCCGCGACGTGAACCGAATGGACGACGCGGTGCTCGAACGGTTCAGCGTCGCCGAATTGATGGACATCTGTCGTCGGGCGGCGGAGAGGTTCCTCAAGGACGCCCTGCCGATCGGCGACGCGAAGCAATCGTTCGACGATTACGTCCGGCAGCTTTCGGCCACCACCGGCATGCCCGTTACTTACTGCCGCAGCAACGCGGAGAAGATTCGTCGCGTGCTGGCGGAGATGGACACCATCATCGCCGGGCTGACCCGCGGATTCGACCTGTCCATCCTTGATCGCGGATATGGAAACTGGAGCCACGAAGAACACAGCCACGAAGCCACCCTTCCAGGGCAGGCTCCGCCACGAAGCCACGGAGCCACGAAGCCACGGAGCCACGAAGAGGGAAAGGGCGGTACGCTGAGTTTTTTCCGTGAGGGCCGAATCTTTGGCGCGGTGCTGCCGAGTAATTCACCGGGCGTACATGGATTGTGGATTCCGGCGATCGCCCTCAAGACGCCGATCGTGCTCAAGCCGGGGCGCGAGGAACCCTGGACGCCGCTGCGGATCATCGAGGCCCTTGCCGCCGAGGGCGTCCCACGCGAGGCGTTCGGCTTCTATCCGACGGATCACGCCGGGGCGGGCGAACTTTTGCGAAGCGTCGATCGGGCGATGCTCTTCGGGGACACCGCCACGACCGCGCCGTGGAAGAACGATTCGCGCGTCGAAATCCACGGACCAGGCTTCAGCAAGGTGATCCTCGGCGACGATGCCGCCGACGACTGGGAGCGGCATCTCGACATCATGGAAGGATCGATCGCGGCCAACGGCGGGCGATCGTGCATCAACGCATCCGGCGTGTGGACGCCGCGCAACGGAAGGAAGATCGCCGAAGCGCTCGCCAAACGACTTGCCAAAGTACAGGCCCTTCCCGTCGACGACCCCGGCGCGACGATCGCGGGCTTCGCCAACCCGACGACGGCCGAGAGCATGTCGGCCATGATCGACCATCAGCTTCGCTCGCCGGGTGCTGTTGACTTGACCGAGCAATTTCGCGGCTCGTCTCGGTTGGTGAAGAAGGGTCGTGTTTCGTACCTCTTACCGACGATCCTTTGGTGCGAGGACCGTGAGCATCCACTGTCCAATCGCGAGTTCTTGTTTCCATTTGCGTCGGTCGTCGAGTGTCCGACGGCGGAGATGCCCGAAGCCATCGGTCGATCGCTCGTGGTGTCGGCCATTACGAAGGATCAGCGATTCATCGCCTCGCTCATGGCCTCGCCGAATGTCGATCGACTGAACTTCGGGCCGATCCCTACGTACCAGCTAAGCTGGGACCAGCCGCACGAGGGAAATCTATTCGAGCACTTGCACCGCCAGCGGGCCTTCCAAAAGGAACCCGCCGCGTAAAATCAGTACCGCGACAGCATGTAGTCCCGGACGCACCTTGTAATCCCAACCCCGAGCGCAAGCGAAGGGTCCGACGAAGAATTGTGAATGTCGAATTGCGAAGAGCGAATGAACGGACTGCCGAGCGAGTTGCGCGACTTGTTGAAACACTCACGCACGCGGGTCGTGTTCGGCGCAGGGACACTGTCGCAGCTTGGAGCACTCGCGCGCGGCGAAAGCGCGTCGCGCGCCTTGCTGGTGACGGACCGCGGCATCGCCGCCGCCGGACACGTCGAGCGGGCTGTCGCGTCGTTGAAAGCGGCAGGCGTCGCCGTCGCCGTCTTCGACGGCGTCGCCGAGAACCCGACGACGGAGCATGTCGATGCGGGCGTCGCGGCGGCGCGGGCGGCCAACGTTGACTTTCTCATTGGGCTGGGTGGCGGCAGCTCGCTCGACTGCGCCAAGGGAATCAACTTCATCCTGACCAACGGCGGGCGGATGCAGGATTACCGGGGCGTCGGCAAGGCGACCAAACCCATGCTGCCGATGATCACCGTTCCGACCACGGCGGGTACCGGAAGCGAAGCCCAATCCTTCGCCTTGATCTGCGATCCCGTCACGCATCAGAAGATGGCCTGCGGCGACCCCAAGGCCGCGTGCCGGGTCGCGATTCTCGATCCCGACCTCACGCGAACCCAGCCGCCGAAGGTAGCGGCCGCGACGGGCATCGACGCGATTTCGCACGCGATCGAGACATCCGCGACGACACGGCGCAACGATGTATCGCTGGCGTTTTCGCGCGAGGCGTGGACGCGGCTCGATCGGGTGTTCGAGCGCGCCATCCGAGACCCTTCAGACGACGCGGCCCGCGCGGACATGCTGCTTAGCGCGCATCTCGCGGGCTGCGCGATCGAACACTCCATGCTCGGCGCGGCGCATGCCTGTGCGAACCCGCTCACAGCCCGGTTCGGCATTACGCACGGCGTGGCCATCGGCATCCTTTTGCCGCATGTGATCCGCTTCAACGCGGAGCGCTCGCCGGGCGCTTATTCGGTCGTGGATTCGGATGCGGGATCGCTGGTGCGGCGCGTGGACGCCATGCTCGCGGTCGCCGGACTCCCCAGAACACTGCGGGAAGTAGGCGTGCCGGAAGACGCCGTGACGGCGCTCGCCGCCGAGGCCGCGAAGCAATGGACAGCCACGTTCAATCCCGTTCCGGTCGGCGCGGCGGAACTCGAAGCAATTTACCGAATCGCGTGTCGATAATACACTCTCTCCAAGGCGTGCTGAATCATTCCGCGCAAATGGAAACGCGAGTCTCGAGCATCGCGACACCGCGCGAGCTGAAGCCCGCGGCTCGGAAGCGGCGAGTCGTAGCGACAGTTTTTTACAAGACAAATACGCTCCTCGTTTGCTATACTGGGCCGCAACGGGCATTCAGCGACATTCCGCGAACTTGAATTCACCGACGTTGTTTTTTCCGTCGCGCATGGATTCATTACGACGCTGACGATTGCCGCCGATGCGTAGGAGCGCCGATGGACCTCGACCTACTTTCCGACAGGCCGACTACCACCGAGGTCGGCAGCTACTTCGTCGCCAACTACCCGCCCTTTTCGGTGTGGACGCCGGAGCACGTGCCTTCCTATGTGCGTACGCTCGACGCGCCGGCTGACGATCCGCGTCGCACGCCGCTCGGTCTGTACATCCACATTCCTTTTTGCCGCAAGCGCTGCAAGTTCTGCTACTTCCGCGTCTATACGGACAAGAACTCATCCGACGTTGACACATACCTAACGGCGCTGGCTCGCGAGGCCGCCCTCTACGCCGATCGGGCGGCCCTGCGCGAACGCAACTTTGATTTCGTCTACTTCGGCGGCGGAACCCCGTCGTTCCTGTCGAGCGACCAGCTTCAGCGGCTCATCGACCGCATCAGCGAGCACTGGCTTTGGGAAAACGCCCGCGAGGTCACTTTCGAGTGCGAACCGGGCACGCTCAAGAAGGGCAAGCTCGAAACCATCAAAGCCATCGGCACGACACGCCTGAGTCTGGGCATCGAGCACTTCGACGACGACGTGCTCGAACTCGGCGGTCGGGCGCATCGCTCGCCCGAGGTTTTCCAGGCCTACGAATGGGCGCGCGAGGTCGGTTTCCCGCAGATTAACATCGACCTGATCGCGGGCATGGTCGGCGACACCGAAGACAAGTGGAAGCTGACCGTCGAAAAGGCGCTTGCGCTCAACGCCGACAGCGTGACCATCTATCAGATGGAGGTGCCGCACAACACCGAAATCGCCAGGGACGCCAGGCGCTCCGGATCGACGACGCCGGTACCGAGTTGGGCGACCAAGCGGTGGTGGATCGATTACGCGTTTCGCACCTTCGAAAAGTCCGGTTACGAGGTGTCCAGCGCGTACACACTCGTGAAGCCTTCACCCCCCCCTTCAGGGGGGGAGGTTAAGGGGTTCGTGTATCGTGACGCGCTGTGGCACGGGGCCGACCTGATCGGCACCGGCGTCGCATCGTTCGGGCACCTCGGCGGCGTACATTATCAAAACGTGGATACCTGGGAGGGCTACGTCGAAGCGCTCGAACGCGGCGAATTGCCGCTCTCGCGTGCCTTGCGGATCACCGATCGGCAGCGCCTCATCCGCGAGGCGATCTTGCAACTCAAACTGGGCCGGCTCGACGCCGCTTACTTCCGCGAGAAGTTTAACGAAGAGATCGCCGTGATTTTCGCCGAGGCCTTCGGTTCGCTTCAGGACGAGGGATTGCTGGCGGTTTTCGGCGACGACATCCGCCTCAGCCGGGCCGGGCTGCTCTGCGTTGACGCCCTCCTGCCGAGATTTTTTGAAAAAGAGTTTCACAACGTCCGTTATACGTGAGTTGCGTGCACAACGATCGATCCAAATTAACCACTGCCTGCGATGAGCTTGCCTCGCTCTGCGAAGGCTTTTTCGACGATCTTACGTGGCTTTCGGGCTGCGAATCGGTCGCCGTCGATCAGCTTCCGCCGGAAATCCGCCGGATGCTCGTTCACGGCGAACACATGACGGCGACGCTTAAGAGGCACTACAATCAGCCGGTCGCCCTTCGCGTGCTCGATCACCGCACGGACGGCGAAACCTACCGTCGCAAGATTCTCCTGACGGTGGACGACGGGCGGCGCGTCGTCGAATTCGGGATTGTGCGGATGACCTTCGCCGCCCTCGACGACGCGGCCAGAGAAGTCGTTCTCTCGCGCCAAACGCCTCTCGGCGAAATCTTCGAACGGTTTGATGTACTGACCAAGGTGGAGCCGCGAGGTTATCTGCGGTTTACCTCCGACACGCCCATCGTACAATGTTTCAGCCCGGCGACGACGGCGGCCTTCGGACGACTGGGCGTGATTCACTGCAATGGCGATCCCGCGGTCGAGTTGTTGGAGGTCGTGCCTGGATGAAGCTGCGTTATTCGAGCGGTATCAATCAAAGGCAATCGCGGATGACGCAGCGATGAGGACCCGATAAGAGTCAATTGCGAAATGCTGCGTACGTGTCCAGATTGTGGTCACCAAGTTTCGCGCCACGCCACATCGTGTCCAGGGTGTGCGCGACCGTTCCATGTGCTCGGAAGAGCGGTTTCTGTCTGCATCCTATTCGTGATGATCGTAGTGAGCATCCCGGTTTTTTACTTTGTGACGTGCAGTGTTCTGACAGATCCGGTACTCAGCCGTATCGTGACCAACCTGAGCACCGACGATAAAACTCAAACGCCGAAGTCGAAGACTGTAGAGCGGAGAAAGCGATACCTAGAAGCGGCAAAAACTCCGATTGATCCGAAGATTCTAATGTCCACGTACCGCGCAAACGAAGTCAGGGCCGACAAGAATATGAAGGATCGAATCGTCTGTGTCCGTGGCCCAATTTCTCAAATTGGAAAGGACATCGCGGGCGATTCGTATGTGTTTTTCGATGGACTGCGGAACGACAAGGGGGGCGTCCAATGTCTGTTTGAGAGCGACAACGACCCCATCCTTGCGCAATTGCAGAACGGGCAGGTCGTAACGGTTTGCGGACTATGTCGGGGCCTGATGATGAACGTTTTGGTTAGCGATTCGAGCGTCGTGTATTAGCCGATGACGCAGCATTGATCGAGAGCGGGATCAATCAGAACCGCGACCGCCAGGAAGCGGGATTGGCGGTTGCTGCGACCGCAACTATCGCTCCGCTCGTTCGCGGTACGGATGAGTAAACGAAGCCTTTTGCGACCCATAGCGCTGGGCCAAAGAACATGAACGCATGAATCGCGACTATGATTGCATCGTCATCGGCGGCGGACCGGCAGGCTCGACGGTGAGCACGCTGCTCGCGCAGTACGGCCGCCGCGTCTTGCTGCTGGAGAAGTCTCGATTCCCGCGGCATCACATCGGCGAATCGCTCATGCCGCAGACCTACTGGGTCTTCAAGCGCCTGGGGATGCTGTCCAAGCTCAAGGACTCGGACTTCACGCCCAAGGAAAGCGTCCAGTTCGTATCCTCGTCGGGTCACGACTCGCAGCCCTACTACTTCACCGACCGCGATCCGAGCGAATACTCGACGACGTGGCAGGTCAAACGCGACAAGTTCGACAAGATGATGCTCGACAACGCCCGCGAGCACGGCGTCGAAATCCGCGAAGGCGCCGCGGTAAAGGAAGTGCTCTTCGACGGCACGCGCGCCGTCGGCGTTCACGCGACCATCGACGGAGCCATGCAGTCGATTTCCTGCAAGGTCGTCATCGACGCCACCGGCGTCAACGCCTTGCTATCCAAGCAGCTTGGCATCCGCGAGGGCGAGCCGGGCCTGAAAAACGCCGCAATTTACGCCTACTGGAAGAACGCTCACCGCGATCCGGGCCGCAACGCCGGCGCGACGCTCGTCATCAACACGCCGGACAAGCAGGGGTGGTTCTGGTCCATCCCGCTCGAAAACGACATCACCAGCATCGGCATCGTCGGCAAGCCGCAGTTTCTCATCACCGGGCGCGGCGACGATCCGCTCGCCATCCTCGAAGAGGAAATCGCCCGCACGCCCGGCATCCGCCGCCGCGTGGAAAACGCCGAGCGCATCACCCATGCCTACGTCACGAGCGATTTTACCTATCGCGCCCGGCGCATCGCCGGCGACGGATGGGTGCTGTGCGGCGACGCCTTCGGATTTCTCGACCCCATCTATTCATCGGGCGTGTTTCTCGCACTCAAGATGGGCGAACTCACCGCCGACACCGTGCACGCCGCGCTGACCGAAGGCGATCTGAGCGGCGAACGTCTCGGCCGACACGGCCCAGGCGTCTGCCGCGGCATGCAGCTCATTCGCCAGTTGGTCTACTCGTTCTACAATCCAAACTTCAGCTTCGGCGCGTTCAATCGCGACCATCCGCAACACCACGACCAGGTCGTGCGCCTGCTGATCGGCGACGTGTTCGGCAAGGACGACTTCGACGAAGTCTTCGACCGAATCCGCGAACGCGCCCCGCTGCCTGAACCCATTATGCTCGAAGGGAGCTGCCCCGCGTGAAAAAAGTCGTCATCGCATTGCTCATCCTGCTGGCCGTTCTGCATCAGGATTTCTGGCTCTGGAACCGCATCGAACCGCTAGTGCTGGGTTTCATCCCCATCGGTCTGGCGTACCAGATCGGTGTCTCCATCGCCGCGGGCATTCTTTGGGCGCTCGCGGTCCACTACTGCTGGCCCGCAGATGTGGACGTACCCGATGAACCCTCAACTCCGCCCGCCCCGGGCGCTTCGCACGCGAGGTCGCACTGATGAGTCTATCGAATCTGAACCCCGGCCAGACGGCCGTTCTGGTCATCGTGGGCTATATGCTCGCGCTCGTGCTGCTCGGTTTACTGAGCCAGTTTGTCCTGCGTCTGACCGTCGCCGACTACTTCGTCGCTTCGCGCGGACTCGGCTCGATCATGCTGCTGATGTCGCTGATCGGCACGACGATGACCGCCTTCGCCCTGATCGGCAGTTCCGGCGAGGCGTGGGAATCCGGCATCGTCGTCTACGGCAAGATGGCTTCGTGGTCGGGCATCATCCACGCCGCGATGTATTTCCTCATCGGCCTGAAGCTCTGGGCCTTCGGCAAGAAATACGGCTACGTGACGCAAATCCAGTTCTTCCGCGACCGCTTCGAGTCGGACAAGCTGGGCCTGCTGCTCTTTCCGATTCTGGTCGGTCTGTTGATACCTTATGTTCTGCTCGGCGTCATCAGTTCCGGTACGGCCATTCAACAAGTAACCGCCGGAGCGTTTCCCGATTTTTTCAAGGCCACGGGCGGCGCGGTGCCCTATTGGCTCGGCGCGCTCGTAACGTGCGCCGTCGTGCTCTACTACATTTCGGCCGGCGGCGTTCGCGGCACGGCCTGGGTCAACGCCCTCCAGACCGTCATCTTCCTCGTGCTCGGCGTAGCGGCGTGTTACACGATTTCCGAGAAGCTCGGCGGCCCGGTGAAGGCTACGCAAATGGTGATCGAGCACAATCCCACCCGCCTCAAACGCGACGTGACCGCGGATGACCTTGCGCAGTACGAGGAGAAGCTCGCCGCTTACAACGCCGATCCGAAAGCCGCCGTCGTCAAGCCGCGCGAACCGCATCGCGCCTCCAAGGTCGAGTTCACGACGTACCTCTTCATCCCCCTCAGTGTGGCTATGTTCCCGCACTTGTTTCAATACTGGCTCACGGCCCGCAGCGCCAGGAAGTTCCGCCTGTCGATCATCGGCCAACCGCTCCTCATCATGGTCATCTGGGCGCCGTGCGTCATCATCGGCATCTGGGCCACGTCGGCGATCATCAACGGTCAGCCCGTGATCCCTCCGGAGTTCAGCCGCCCCAACGGCGTGCTCCCGCTGATTGTGAAGAAACTCGCCTCTCCCGCGCTCGGCGCGTTCCTCGCCGCCGGCATTTTCGCCGCGGTCATGTCCAGCATGGACGCCCAGTTCCTCGCCCTGGGCAGCATGTTCACCAATGACCTTGTGGCCCACTATGCGGGCAAGGACCGTTTCACCGACAAACAGCTCGTGCTCATCGGGCGAGTCTTCATCCTGCTCGTGGTCTGCGTCTCCTACCTGCTCGCTCTGGCCTGGCGCGAATCGCGCGTTTTCAACCTCGGCGTCTGGTGCTTCAGCGGATTCGCGAGTTTGTTCCCCGCCCTCTTCGCCGCGATCTATTGGCGGCGCGTCACCAAGCCGGGAGTCTACGCCTCGGTTCTTGCCGCCGCCGCGGTCTGGATTTGGCTCTTTCAGGAGTCACAGTACGGCAAGAGCGCCGAACCGCTGCACTACGGCCTCACCCCCGTGACCTTTATCTTCGCTGCGGCGACCATCGCGCTCGTGCTCGTTTCGCTCATCACCCGCCCGCCGTCGCGTGCAACGATCGAAAAGTTTTTTGATCCCCGGCTGCCGACGCTCGCCGCGCACGCCGGACCGGAACAATCGGTAATCGTGGGAGGTACGGGCGGTGGCCGCTGATTTTTCAATCACCCGCCGCGTGCAGTTCGCCGAGACGGACCTCGCCGGCGTGCTGCACTTCGCCAACTACTTCCGGTACATGGAAGAAGTCGAGCACGCGTTCTGGCGGTCGATGGGACTCTGCGTCATATCCCCCGACGGCGACCGCACCATCAGTTGGCCTCGCGTCGCAGTCGCGTGCGAGTACTTCGCTCCCGCCCACTTTGAGAACGAATTAGACCTGCGGTTCCGTGTCATGCACGTGGGAAGCCGATCGGTGGGATACGAAATCGAGTTTGTTCGCGACGGACAACCGATCGCGGTGGGAAAGGTCACCGCCGTGTGTTGCGAAATGAAGGAAAGTCGTTTCGACCCGACGGAGATTCCGACAGCAATCCGCACGAAGCTCCTGGCTGCGCATCAACCCGCGCAATCAGAGCCGCGACCGTAAGGGAGCGGGTTCTCAGGGCCGCGAGCGTCAGCGACCGGAACGCACAAGAGAGAATTGAGAAGTTTGAAATTTGAACTCTGAAATCTGAAATCTGAAATTTGAAGTTTGAAATTTGAAGAAAACGGCGATCCCCCGATGAACGCCTTCCCTCTTCTCACTTCTCACTTCAGTCTTCTTGGAGTTCGCCATGAAAACATGGGTCTGGTTCGTCGTACTAGCAGTCGTCTCATGGGGCGCGTACGTGCCCACCGTCCATCACGGCGCGAGCGCCTTCGGCGGCGGACGGGGTTCCTTTCGTGCCTTCCTGTTCGTGGGCGTCGCCTACTTCTTGATGGCCGGCGCGATCCTGCTGTATCTGGCCATGACCAAAACCGAACCGCTCGTAATCTCCGGCAAGGGCGCGACGCTTTCGACGTTCGCGGGACTGTGCGGAGCTTTGGGCGCGCTGGGCGTCATCTTTGCCACCAGCCCCAGGTTCGGCGGAACCCCCCTGGTTGTCGCCCCGCTTGTCTTCGCCGGTGCGCCGATTGTCAATACGTTTGTCTCGATGCTCTGGGACAAGCCGGCCAAAGCGCCGAACGCTCTTTTTTACCTCGGACTCGTTCTCGCGGCATGTGGCGCCGCCATGGTGCTCCGGTTCCGACCGACCTGACCCGAGCCGGGAGCGTAAGCGACCGGCCAAAACGAGCCGCGGGCGGAATGCAATCCCGGCGCGCCGGGAGCCCGCGCGACCCTGAAATGATCGCGACATCGTCATTCCTCATCACGTCGCGTACCGCTGCAATGCTCATCCTCGCGGTCCTGTTTCGTATCGCCGCCGCCGACGACCCCAAACTCGCAACCTCCGCCGACGCCTGGCCCAGCTTTCGCGGCACGCCGCAACTCACCGGTGTCACCAGCGCGACACTCCCGGACAAGCTCGCCGTGAAATGGAAACTCGACGTCAAGGAACCCGTCACCTCCACCGCCGCCATCGTCGACGGCGTCGTCTACATCGGCGCCGACGACTCCACCCTCTATGCGATCAACCTGTCCGACGGACAGGTTCGCTGGAAATACAAAGCCCAAGAGGCGATTCGCTCCTCCCCCGCCGTCGCCGGCGGAACCGTCTTTTTCGGCGATCAGGACGGCGCCTTTCACGCCGTCGACGCCAAGACCGGCGAAGCGAAGTGGACCTTCAAGTCCGAAGGCGAGATCATCTCCTCCGCCAACGTGATCGGCGACAAGGTCGTGTTCGGTTCGTATGACGCATTCGCCTACTGCCTCTCGACCTCGAACGGATCGCTCTTGTGGAAATTTGAAACCGCCGGTCGAGTTCACGCCTCCCCCGCCGTCGCCGACGACACGGTGATCGTGGCCGGTTGCGATGAATACATCCACCTTCTCAAACTCCCCGACGGAACGGAGACATCCAAAGTCCCGATGGGCTCCGTCACCGGCGCATCACCCGCGATTCTCGCGGACAAAGTCTTCGTCGGCACTTACGGTCAGGACGTGCTGAGCGTCGATTGGAAGTCGGCCAAAATCGTCTGGCGCTTTCGCGACGAGGATCGCCAGTTCCCGATCCTCGCCTCCGCCGCCGTCACCGACAAAATCGTGGTCGTCGGAGGCCGCGACAAGCGACTCCGCGGCTTCGACCCGGCCACCGGCAAAGTCCTTTGGACCTTCGCCGACCGCGGCAAGATCGACTCCTCGCCCGTCATCGTCGGCGACCGTGTCTTCGTCGGCTCCACAGACGGTAATCTCTATATGATCCGCCTCGCCGACGGCCAAGAGTCCTGGCGCTTCGAAAGCGGCGCCCCCATCAGCGCCTCCCCCGCAATCGTTAACGGCGCTCTGGTCATTGGCAACGAAGATGGTGTAATCTACTGCCTCGGCGATCAATAGAACGCCGAATCGTTCGGGACGACACTCATTGAAGCAACAGACTTTCACGGAGAGAGGAATTAACTATGCGCACAACGAATTCGACTTCGCCCCTTCGCAGGGCCCACTTGATGGCATTCTTGTCGGCTACGATGCTCTTGTTCGCGGTCCCGACGGCCGACGCCCAGTGGCCCCAATGGGGCGGACCCAACCGCAACTTCTCCGCCGACGCCCAAGGTCTCGCCCCGCAATGGCCGGAAGCCGGACCGAAGAAACTCTGGTCGCGCCCCCTCGGCGAAGGCTACACCTCCATCACCGTCGACGACGGCAAACTCTTCACCATGTACCGCAAGGGCGGCGACGAATTCGTCGTCTGCCTCGACGCCGCTACCGGCGACACCAAATGGGAACACAAGTACAGCGCCCCGATCCCGGAAGGAATGGAAAAACAGTTCGGCCTGGGCCCCAACGCCACCCCGTCGATCGCCGGCGGAAAAATCTACGCCCTCGGCGTCTCGGGCATCTTGCACTGCCTCGACGAGGCGACCGGCAAGGTCGTCTGGTCGCATGACCTGCTCAAGGAGTATTCGGCGGCGACGCCGCATTTCGGCTTCGCATCCAGCCCGCTGGTCTACAAGGATCGACTGATTGTTGCGGCCGGCGGAAAGGACTCCGGGCTGCTCGCCTTCAAGCTCGACGACGGCTCGCTCCTTTGGAAAAAATACGATTTCGGCGGCGAGGAAAAGGGCGACGTCTACTCCTCGCCCATCGTGATTAACGTCGACGGGGAAGATCAAATCGCCTTGCTCGCCGGACGCGAAGTCATGGGCCTCGATCCCGCCACCGGCGAACAGAAGTGGTCCCACCCCCACATCAACCAGTGGAACACCAACATCTGCACCCCGATCTGGGGCGACGATCACGTCCTCTATGTAAGCTCCGGCGGTGAAGCCGGCAGCCGCGGACTCAAACTCCGCCGCGACGGCGGAACCACGAAGGTCGAAGAGGTCTGGACCGCTCGAAAGATGGCCGTCGGACAGGGCAACGCCGTCCGCTCCGGAAAATACGTCTACGCCTCCAGCGGCGACGGACCGGCCTTCATCACCGCCCTCAACGCCGCCGACGGAAAAATCGCCTGGCGCGAACGCGGCTTTGCCAAGGCCACTATGGTCTACGGCGACGGCAAGCTCATCATCCTCGACGAGGACGGCATTCTCGCCCTCGCCACGCCGACCCCCGAAGCGCTCACCGTCCACACGAAATTACAACTTCTGAAGAAACCGGCATGGACAGCCCCCACGCTCGTCGGTAAGACCCTCTATGTTCGGGACAAAGAGACCATCATGGCCTTGGACCTGGGTCAGGGCTAACGATCGCTCAGCCTCCCCCCTTACAAAGGGGGGACAAAGGGGGGTTCCCACAAGACCCGGAACACAAGCGACGGGCCGATGCCCGCACACTGGAGATCTTACATGAACCGCAACGATTTTTGCCATCACGATTCTGCCGACAGCGTTCGTTTCGCGCGTCGTCCGTTATTGTGCTTTCTCGTTCTTGCCGTCGCGCCGCTGTCGACCTTCGCCCAGTGGCCTCAATGGGGCGGACCCCATCGCGACTTTATGGTCGACGCCAAGAACCTCGCCGACAAATGGCCCGACGAAGGCCCCAAAAAGGTGTGGGAACGCGAACTCGGCGACGGCTACTCCACCATCGTCGTCGATGACGGAATGCTCTACACCATGTACCGCACCGGCGAGGACGAGTTCGCCGTCGCCCTCGACGCCAAAACCGGCAAAACCGTCTGGGAGCACAAGAACCCCTCGCCCACCACGCAGGTGATGAACGAGTTCGGTCCCGGCCCACACGCTACGCCGACCGTCGTCGGCGACAAGGTCTACACCATCGGCTCCCACGCGATGATGATTTGCTTTGAAAAAAAGAGCGGAAAGATCGTCTGGCAACACGACCTCGTGAAAGAGATGAACGCGCACGTCCCCAATCGCGGATACGGTTCCAGCCCCATCGCCTACAAGAACACGCTCATCGTCTTCGTCGATCACAAGCGCGACGATGACAACGACGGCGACAAGGAAAAGAATGAACCCGAAGCCAAACCGACCGACGGCCAGTCCATCGTCGCCTTCGACCTCATCACGGGAAGCGTCGTGTGGAAGAGTCAGGACCTGCCCGTCGGCTACGCTTCGCCGGTCATCGTCAAGTACGACGGACGCGATCAGCTCGTCTGCTTGCTGTCCAAGAACGTCATCGGCCTTAATCCCGACAACGGCGAGCTCCTCTGGCGACAGGAAACCAACCCCGAAGGCGCCAACATCAGCACTCCCGTCTTCGACGGCAAGGACACCTTCTTCTGCTCCTCCGCTTACGACTCCGGCAGCCGCGCTATCAAGCTAACCAACAAGGACGGCAAGATCGTCCCCGAGGAACTCTGGTACAGCCGCAAGATGCGCGTCCACCACGGAAACGTCATCCGCCTCGGCGACTACATCTACGGTTCCAGCGGCGACTTCGGCCCGGCCTTCTTCATGGCCGTCAATCTCAAGAACGGCGAGATCGCCTGGCGCGAACGCGGATTCACCAAGGCCAACTGCGTCTACGCCGACGGCAAGCTCATCCTTCTCGACGAGGACGGACAACTCGCTCTAACGAAAGTCGATCCGAAGGGTTTGACGGTGCTCTCCAAGTGCAAGATCGCCGAACGCTACGCCTGGGCCGCCCCGACCCTCGTCGGTTCGACCCTCTACGTCCGCGACCGCAAACACATCATGGCCCTCGATTTGTCGGCCACTTCCGGCTGACGGAACGGTGTTGGACGATTGTGCATGCGTTCTTGACTCGCCCCAACGGGGCGAAGGTCTGTAGCCGGGGTCCGTGACAGATTAGGCGGCCTTGGAATAAGCCGGTCGGGTGTTCCAATATCGTTCCCACCGCCCGTCCTGTGACAACCATAGCGCCCGGAGCGGCAGGATCGATTCGACTCCCGGCACACTCCCCCGATGTACATCGGGGCTCGGTTCCTTTCACGCGTTTGTTGAACTGTTTGACGGCCGATTCCGTGACCCCCGATCCGATCGGCCAACCCTTCCGCCGAAAGGTCGGGTAGTCCATGTGATGGCGATGCGTTGCCCGTTTACTTGCCACGCCCCACCGGGTATGATGTTGTCTTCACGCGGCGGATTGCGAGCCACGGTCGTGCGTACTCGCGCCGCGCTGCGCGGACAGTTTGGGATTGCGGGCTTGTGCGTGACGCCGGCCCGTACGGGAGATTCGCCGATGACTGAATCATTGCGCCCATTCGTCAGTAAAGTGATCCGCTTGATTGTGGTAACGTGCCTCGGGGGACTTCTTCCCTCAGCCTCCCTCGCACAGACCATCGTGTGGACGGACGTGGACGCGCGGCAGATTCAGCGGAAGGACGTAAGCGGCGGCGAAGTTGCGACCATCGTCCAGTTTCCGTCGCCGCAGGAGGCATACGTGATCCAGTATGACCCGATCGCCGCGAAACTGTACTACCTTTTTTTTTGCTGGTGGAGATTCAGTTTATTTTCAGCGGGCCAACTTGGATGGGTCCGATCCAGAAAATATACCCACTCCCAGCGCGGGTTTCTTTACGATCAACATCGAGTCTCGGAAGCTATACTGGATTGTCGGTTATAATGATGTTCTCAACCGCTCGGAATTGAACGGGTCAGGGGTTGAGTCGCACACCTACCCGACTTGTTGCCTTTTCACCCTCGAAGCTGTCGGAGACGACCTGTTCTTCGGCGCCGGACTGGCCATGAACAAAGGGATATGGCGCGCCGACGCCGACGGCTCCAACGAGCAGTTCCTTCATGTTACTTCGGCTCCGATAGACCTGGCGTACGATCCGGTCGAGAACAAGATTTATGTGGCAGGCGCTAGCGAGATTTCTCGAATGAACGCTGACGGGACCGGCGTTCAAGTGCTCCTTCAACCTTTTTCGGCGCAGCAAATCGTCGTCGATTCCCGGACGCGGAAGATGTACTGGGCCAATCGTGACCCGAAAGCCGTCCATCGCATCCAACGATCGAACCTGGACGGATCGAACGTGGAGGACTTCGTCACCGCCAGTGACGTGGGCAACCCCAATTTCGATATCGGCGGGCTGACCATCGTGTACAATTCGACACCGATCCCCACGTTGTCCGGTTGGGGGTTTTTGGCGACGGCCGTGCTCATCCTGGGAGCAGGCCTTTTCGTACTGAGGAAGCAATTCAATGTTAAAGGAGCGACTGATGGGCAATACCCAAGGTAGGTCGAAAACGTTTGGTCTTTTTCTTTCCGGCGTTACCGCATTTCTCGGCACCGGCGGGTTGTGCGTGCGTCCAGCGCTCGCGCAATGCAATCCCGGCGGATCCGGCCCCGACGCGGTTTCGCTTTTTAATTCAATTGACACCCCGTTCGAGGAGCATGTCCCGTAAATAGTTGAAAAAGAGCGGTTCTCCTTCGGAGCCT